>Ga0247841_10000661_pt1 | contig 87012 bp, 86 predicted proteins | sample LaCruzMarch2015__2_FD_192410 | JGI IMG/M metagenome (GOLD analysis project Ga0247841, IMG submission 192410) | Freshwater microbial communities from meromictic Lake La Cruz, Castile-La Mancha, Spain - LaCruzMarch2015_18m | ecosystem: Environmental > Aquatic > Freshwater > Lake | place: Spain... | reverse complement strand
TTGAGGCCGTCGCAGTTGTTGGCGGGTTCGTCGAGTCGTTGCCCGAGGGTCGGTTGCTGGCTGTCGCGCGCCGGGTGCGGGAGTACGATCTCGGGCCTGACCGAAGGCGAGTAGCACTGGGTCGTGAGGATCTCGGGCGGGCGTTCGTTGTTCATGAGCACGAGGCAGATCTGGCCATCTTTGCTCTCGTAGAGAAAGAGCCGGAGCTTGCTGGCGCTCGTATCGTTTATGTCCCATGTCCCGAAGGGCGAGGGATCTTCCGGCCAGACAAGGAGGGAGCCATTGAACTCGACCGTGAACAGCTCCTTCTCGAAGTTGTTGAGATGCTGGATCTGGTAGCGGTACTCGTCCAGGCTGGGGTCAACTCCGCAGCTGGCCAGGGTGAACAGGAAGGACAGCATGAGCGCGAAGATCACGGCGAAGCGGTTCATGATGCACTCCTTGAACGAGGTTGAGTCATTCGTTTGTTGCCGTGAACGTTTTATCGAATGCCGTTCGATCGGCAGTCACGGAATTTAGTGCTGTCGCACACACCTTTCGTGCAAGCCACAGCGGTGCAGGCGGTACATTCGCCAGCTAGGTTTTTGTCAACCTCGGACGAGGATTCTTTCTGGTTGCAGGAATCCCAGCACTCCTTGCTGCAACTTCCGGTATCGCAACATTTCTCGGTGCAGGGATGACAAGGTAAGGTGTCGCAACTGCAGGCGCAGACGATCATTGACAGCACGAGAGCAAAGCGAGTAGCGAAACGGTTCATCTTCTGCCTCTTGGGCAATGGATCTTGTTGCACAGCGCAACGTGAAAGATTAACAAATTCAATTGATTTTGTCAATATTTTGATAGGGGCTCAAAATTTTGAGACCCTACCAAGAGCCCATACAAAAAAACACCCCGCCAACCGATGATCGGTGGCGGGGGCGGAGTCAGGGTTCTGAGGGAAAGAGCTCGTCGATACTCGAGACATCAAGCAGCTCAGCATCGATGAATCGAAGGTCGTAGTCTCGTTGGAGTTTTCGGATTCTTTCCTTTCCGTCTACCTTCTTGTACTCGATTCTGTCGATTTTCGAGTAGGAGAGATTCACTAGTTCTCCCTTGTGATCTTTGAACTTCAGCCAGGTTTCTGGCTTGTCCACGAAGAGCTCTTTTCCAGTAATTGTCTTGAATCTGACTTCGAACTCCTCTGGTTCGTCATCTAATTCTTGGAGTCCGAATTCACCTCCCAGACCAGCACCAAGTTCTGACGATCGTGCTTCAGAATGTCTTATGTCCACGACGATCGCAGTCTCGTTGATGGCGGGGGATTCCCTGTAACGAACCTTGTTGCAGGCCGACGCGAGCAACGACAGCACCAGGGCGAGGAGAACAGTAAGTCGGTTCATGATTTCCTCTTGGGTAGTCTATCAATTTTCGCTAAACAACAATATATAATAACAAATTTAGCAATTTTTGTCAACATTAAGTGTCTACGAGGTTGCCACGACCTATAAATTTTGTTATAATTTAGCTATTATGAAACAATTGCTTCAACATATTTTGGCTTATTTAGCCAAGAAAATACTGGCCAAGTACAAACCTAAGGTTGTAGGTATAACTGGTAGTATTGGTAAAACCTCTGCTAAGGAGGCTGTTTTTGCTGTTTTAGCTTCGGCTTTTAATACCAGAACTAATATTAAAAATTATAATAATGAACTCGGCGTTCCGTTAACAATCATCGGAGTTGAAACTGGTGGTCATTCAATTATTGGTTGGCTAAAAGTTTTTCAAAAAGCATTCCAATTACTAGCTAATTTTGATAAAGAATATCCGGAAATGTTGGTGTTAGAAATGGGCGCGGATAAACCAGGTGATATTAGTTATCTAACGGACATTGCATCGTGCCATGTCGGAGTTGTCACTCGTATCGGACCAGCGCATTTGGAAGCTTTTAAATCGATTGAAAATATTGTTAAAGAAAAGCAAAAGATTATCACTCATTTGAACAAAAATGATTTTGCAATTCTAAATTATGATGATGAACTTGTCCGCAAAATGGACAAGAAAACTGAAGCACAAGTCATTTCTTATGGATATACGGATGATTCCTTGGTGCGTGCCATTGATTTTGCGGAACAGGGCGAAGGTTGGCATATCGCCGGTATCAAATTTAAAATTAATTATAAAGGATCAGTTGTTCCGGTTTTTCTTCCAGGGGTAGTGGGACGACATCAAATTAATTCAGCTTTGATTGGTGCGGCGGTTGGTTTGGCTTTTGGCATGAACTTGATCCAAATTTCTGAAAGTTTAAAAAATTACCATGCTCCACTGGGTCGCATGCATTTAATTGAAGGTAAGAATGAAACTTTAATTATTGATGATACTTATAATTCTTCACCAACTGCTGTGGAAGCTGCTGTCAAAACATTGGCTGACTTACAAATCGGCCAGGTCGAAAGAAAAGTTGCTGTTCTTGGTGACATGTTAGAACTTGGTGATTATTCGCAGGAAGCACATGAAAAGATCGGCGCACAGGTCGCTGAATCAAAGTGTGATGTGCTCGTGGCTGTTGGTGGGTTTGCTCCATCCTTTGCTTCTGGTGCAGAAAAGGCTGGTTTATCAAAAAATAATATTTATTGTTTTGCTGATTCTAATCTTGCACAAAATAAGATTAGTGATATTATAAAGCAACATGATTTGGTCTTGGTCAAAGGGTCTCAGGGCGCGCGAATGGAACGAGTTGTTAAAGCGTTGATGAAGCACCCAGAAGAAGCGCCAGAGCTATTAGTTCGGCAGACGGCTGATTGGCTAAAAAAATAAGTTAATTGTAAATTAATATAGAGAGGTGCTTCACATCGGGCTTGCCCCGTAGTGAGGCGAAGCCTCTACTACGGGGCCTCATCGTCTAACGGTTAGGACGCATGGTTCTCATCCATGTAATAGGGGTTCGATTCCCCTTGAGGCTACCAAAAAAAGGACTGAAATTATTCAATCCTTTTTTTGATTACTAAAAAATTAAATATTAGCTACCATTTTTGCTAAACTGCGTTTATATACCAATCGGACAGTGCGGGACTCGGAGTCTAAACTAGGGAGACTGGATTGCTCTCTGTCTATTTCCCATCCAGCCCGTTCACTAACTTTGCCGGCCGGAGTTTGTCTGGCGGCGCTTATTGGATCTAATCCCTCCGCCAACCCATTTATATAGGCAGCGGCATTATCTGAGTCGAGTTTTTTCCAGACACAATTGGCACCAGGATGAATTTTACAGATATCTGCAAACATTCTAGTGTTCAAACCGCACCGTTTGCATTCAGGAATAACAACATCAACTTTTCCTATATTAATCATTTCACCATTTGTTACATAATTAAGAAAGGCAATTGTTCTTCCGTCAGCAGCAACCTTAAGTTTAAAACTCTGACCATCATAATTTAAAGTCTCTTCGGCATTAATAGTTTCGCCGTCTTTATCTTGGAAGGTTAAACCTCTTGCTGGTCCCAGTTGTCTGCTTTCTCTGTTTATCACACCCTTCTCCTGTGGTTTGAGTATGTTATTAGCTTCGGTTTCCCAGATAACAAGAGTAGGATCTTCCTCTCTTTCAGTATTTTTTGCAGTTCCCAACGTAGGTGGCAGATCGTATGTCATATTTAATCTTTATGAATATTGTATACTGTTGATATTATCATATATTGATTGTTTCGCCAAAGAAAATAAATAACAGCACAGCTCTTCGTCCCGAATACGGGACTACGAATGGCAAACTAAAAAAGGACTGAAATTATTCAGTCTTTTTTGTGGATAACTTTTAGATTCTATAATAGAATAACGTAAAATCACCTAGAATTCATTAAAAATTTTAAACATGCTACATTGGTAATCTATGCCGAACGCAGAAGTCACAACCAATGAAATAATGGAATTTCTCCAAATAAACATGGTTACTCGTGAGGAGTTTAATGATTTTAAATCTGTCACAAAGACTGAATTTACGGTTTTGACTGAGGAAGTTAAAGTATTGTCAACGCGTGTTGGTTCCCTTGAGGTTCGTTTTGAAGATGTTGATACGCGTGTTGGTCATATTGAAAATCAAATGGTCACAAAAGATTATCTTGATGACAAGTTCGCTGATTTTGGTGCGAAAATTGATAAGAAAATTAATAAACAAACAAAGCGTCACGAAACATTAGTTGATATTTTAGCTTCGAAGTCTATTCTGCAAGAAGCTGACGTGGAGAAATTGAAAAATTAATTTGTGCAACATTGGTTTTATATGTCAAGGGCAGAAGTTACAACAAATGAAATAATGGAGTTTCTCCAAGCGAACATGGTTACTCGTGGTGAGTTTGATTATTTTAAGAATGAATTTTATTGTTTTAAAAATGATACTGAGACACGTTTTAGTCACATCGAAAATCAAATGGTAACAAAAGATTATTTGGATGATAAGTTTGCTGCTTTTGGCGTAGAAATTGGTAGAAAAATTTATAAACAAGCCGAACGAACAAATACGCTAGTAGAAATTTTGGCTGATAAATCAATTTTGCAGGAAGTTGATGTTGAACGATTGAAAGATTAAGTCTAATTATCTAAAAACAAGGCTATTAAAAACCTTGTTTTTGTAATTAATAAAATTTTTAGCAAGAATCTTGATGTTGGGTAAATTTAAAGTTAGTCACTTCTTCGTTTTTACAGCTTTTTGCTAAAAGACTATAATAACAATGAGGAAAGGAATAAAACTTTCTTTTAAATATGAAGAAGATTTATTGTTTTGCTAAGCGTAATTGGAAGATTTTTACTGTTATCATTTTATTAACTGGCTGTTTCAGTTTTAGCCTAGTTTTTTTTGTTTATGATCAAACGCTACGTGTTGATGCTGAAACAAGTTGTCCAGCAATATCTGATGGAACAACGAGCATCTTTTTGTCCAATACTACATTTTTGAAATCATACCGTCTTTTAGTCTGGACCAAGATTAACGGAGCTTGGCCCACGAAAGATGGTGGTTATATGGTTTCTGGTACGACTGATCCGAATATTATGTTCGTTCCACCAGATGGTTTTGTAGCTAAGCTTGATAAACAGGGTGATGTAAAATGGCTAAAAATGTTGAAAACTACTAACGCGGCCGGTGCCGGAAATCCCCGCGGAGATGAAGATGTCCAATCAATTATTGAATTAAAGGATGGCGGATATTTAATGGCTTCTAAAGTTTGGGGTTTTATTAAAGCCGCTGAATGGAAATCAGATAATACAGAATTGGATAAAATAATGTTCACCAAGCTCGATAAAAACGGAAATGCTCTTTGGAGTAAGACGTTTACGACATTTGCAGAACATGCTAAAAACTCTTTGTTGGAAACAGCTGACAAGGGGTTTTTATTTTATGCTAATATTGTTGATTTGACACCCGATAAAATCGGCGAAGATTCTGACGTTTACATGGATCAACCTTACACTTCACTTAAAGTGTTTAAATTTGATTCAAGCGGCAATCTTCAATGGTCCAAAAATATTAAAAATTTTATTTCTCGTGCAAATGATTCTTATTTGATTCAAACACCGGACGGTGGCTATGCTTTGGCAGGGAATATTGCTGAAACAAATCCTGAAAAAGAATTACCTTATAATTATGATACTTACGCGGGTGTTGCCAAGTTTGATAAAGATTTTAATTTTGAATGGGCGAAGAGTTTAGAAAGTACCCCATTACAGATGGCGGCGGCTATTCCTAACGGCAGCGGGGGATATACGATGGGCTGGAAACAAGTGCGTCAAAATGCCAGTGTTATTCGTGGAATAGTTCGAACAGGGGACAATGGTTATGTGGTTTTGGGAAATTTGTCTGGGGCTTTGTCTTTAATGACTGATAGCTTAGATTTAACATCAGGCTTACCTCATTCATATTTAATTGGATACAAATTTAGTCCATCAGGCAATTTAGAATGGGTCAAAAGGGTAACTCTTGGTTTCAATGAATTTAATGGGCCCATGGTTGAATTTTCGATGACGTCAACGACGGACAATAAAATGATAGTAACCGGACCGATCACCTGGGCGGATGTTGATTATAGAGCTAAGGCGCAGGCTGTTACAGAGCAAACTAAATGGTATCAAGAAAAATATGGAGAGCTTGAGATGTTAAAAGAAAATAATCAAAAATCTAAGGAATCGCAGGACGATTGGAAAAAAGTGGCGGCTGTGATTAAAATTGCGCAAGATGCTTCTCGTCCAGGAGTTTTTATGATGAAAATGGATCAGGAACTAAATATCAGTTGGGCCAAGGAACTTAACCCGCAACGTTCTACAATTAATTATGTTTTGAAACCAACGGCAGACAGCGGTGCTCTTATCGGTGGCGAATATGAAACTACTGTAGTTCAATCAACTCTGTTTGGTAATCCTACCTATTATAAGGATGGTTTTTTAGTGAAATTAGATGGCAGTGGTAATGTTAAAGAGAATAAAAATTGGTTGGTAAATTATAGCGGCTCAGCTGTTACGGAAATGATGACACCCTATGCTGTTTCCAATAATTTAACAGTGCGAGTTGATCCGTATTCAGTTGTTTTAACAGCGAGAAAGCCGGAATTTTCGCTTTATAAGAAATATAAAACAACTGCTTACGCTCCTTTTAGAAGTTCAAACGAAACTCTTTGTCCAATAACCCCGGTGGTTTCTGCTTTTAATAATCCAGTCCAAAATTCAACGGACACTTCAATCACACCTAGAACGTGGCCACAAATTAATTATGAAAAAGCAGTTCCAGTTGAAACTGTTAATGAAAAGAGCGCCACGATTCACAATGAGCTTCTGCCAATTCTAAACCAGGTTTATAATAGCAAGGCCAAATTGACTGATAATATGGGCGGAGCAATGCTTAGTTATATATTTGATCGGATAATTGTCAGCGGTGATTTGACGACTATTAAGAATTCTCTTGAGGGAATTGGTTATAAAATGCAAGACGAGAGGAGTAATCAATTGACTATGTATAAAACAGGATATTTCTTGATTATGACTTTCTCCACGAACAATAAAGACAAAGCATTTTTAGATGTGACGTATTAAATTAAATTATAAATAAATTTCGAGATGCATTTCTCGATAGAAAAATTATGAATAAAAAAATCGGTATTGTGTTTCTTCTTGTCGGTGTTTTGTTCCTCGTCGGTGTTGGTTGTACGAAACAAGCTCCAGCGGTTCCGTCTACAAATGTGAACAAGGACGCAGACACGGTGGTAATAGACAAGGATGGTAAAACTGATATTTATGCATCGGCTAAAGATATTAGTTCAACGAATCCTGTGGCTGGTGAAGTAAAATCAATTTTGAAGGATGCTTGTGGTGCAGTTAAATTAACTGACATATTAATTGATCCAATATCCAAATCTGATATTTTTGTCTATGTTTGGAAGGATAAGCCCACAACAGAAAAGTTAGAAAGCGCTTTTACTAAGGCTGGGTATATATCGGAGTTTCCAGGTGATATTCTTATGGTTACAAAGGGGAGTATCAGTTTAACAATTAGTTGGCAAGAGGAAAGTGAGAGTCAGGAAATTGGCGTGATGATTTATAAAGAGTCTGTGGAATAAGCGGTTTAACAATTAAACGTAAAAAAATAAAATTATGGCGAAGCCTACACGTTACGCGCCACTCATCTGTACGATTTTAACTATCGTTACAATAATCATGGCGATTGTTTCTTTCTATACTCATAATGCGCTTTGGATAATAATTAGCTTGATACCGGCGGTTATTTATGAGGTTTATCGTACGCAGGAAGGTGCCACAACTAAATATACTTCGATTCTGTTGTTGATTGTTTTGGTGGTGGAAGCTATCTTGATAATTTTTAAAGTAAATTTTGATTTAGCAGGTTTTTTTGGTGAAGAAAGTAAATATGTTGGTGGTTATGATCTGCCGCTAGGGGATATTAAAGTTTTCGGTCCGATTTTGACAGCTATTTTGTCAGTTGTTTTATTCTTTAGAACCGCTGGTGTTTTTACTAAATGGCTTTCAGTGGTTATTTGCATCGGATCATTAACTGCAACTTATATTATTAATCCAATTTTCTTTCGGAGTCTTTTGAAAATTATTGTTAATGGATTATTTGATCGGATTAATTTATATTAATTACTAATTATATTTATGCCATTTAATCAAACTGATAATCAATCAACGCAAAACTTCAAGGTCCCTAGCGGTGCTCTTTCTAAGGCTGAATCCAAGACAAAAAAAACTTATTTCAACAAAGCTAATGGTTATACTGCTTTTAGTAATAAACAATCGAAGAAAAGCCCAAGCTCTAAACACGTTGGGAAAAATTCATAATTAAAATAGCAAAAGCGGTGGATTCACCTAGAATTTGTTTTTGATTCATTTAGTGCTATATTCAATCCATATGGCAAATGCAGATGTAACTACAAATGAAATAATGAAATTTCTTGAGACGAATATGGTCACTCGAGATGAATTTAATGATTTCCGGGGAGAATTTTATGATTTTAAAAATGATACTGAGACACATTTTGACAATCTCGAGGAGCGTTTTAGCACCATTGATGGACGTGTAGGTCACCTTGAGAATCAAATGGTCACAAAAGATTATCTAGATGATAAGTTTGCTGTTTTTGGGGCTGAAGTCGGTCAGAAAATTTATAAACAAGCTGAACGACAAATATGCTAGTGGAAATTCTTGTTGATAAATCAATTTTGGAGGAAGCTGATTTAGATAGATTGAAAGAATAGAATAAAGAAGTTTATGATAAAAAGATCGAATTTGCGGTCTTTTTTGTTTATCATTCTTGTGGTAATATTAAGTAGATATTAAGTTAAATTGCACATATGCCAATGAAGGATCCTTCTGCTCCAGCTTCGCCACAGGCAGAGAGTTCAGCGGAGTTAGAAAAAACTATTGAAAAGTATAGAAGTCTTTTGCATTCTGAGGATGGCATAAAAGATGCTGCACTTGCTTTTGAGCAAGGAGAAATTGATCGAGACTCAATGTTGGCATTGTTAAAAGGTGGAGTTCTATACAATCTTCCATATGGTGGGAGGGGAAAATATGTTCAGAAGCTAAAAGAGTGCTTACCGGAATTTTATGAAATTCTTATAAATGATCCAGAAATTCATGCGGCCATAAAAATAAATCTGATTAATACCTATAAGGTGTCTAGAAGAAGTTGGGATGAAACTAGAAAACATGCAGAATTGTTTGGTTTGAGTGAGGACGATATTATAGAAATTTCACAAGCTGTTGTTGCTAAAAGGCTAGGAGCTAAGAATGAGATCGGCGAGGTTGGGCATTATGATCAAAGGGTTTCTGATGTTAATGAAATTGAAAGGCAGTCTATATTTTTTCGTAATGAAGCCGCTTTTGAAGTAGCTGTCCGACAGGGGGTTGTGCAACGAATAAATTTACCGAGACAAGGGAGTATGAAGGTGGATGAGACTGGTCAGAAAAAATGGGAAGGCGAACCAGAATATCAATGGACTAAAGATATTGGTGAGATTAGGTCCTTTGTGCGTGTGCCTCGAGAAATGTGGGAGCACCCTGATATACAAACAGCTATTTTACAGCGGGTTGCTAAGTATGGAATTAGCGAATACGAATTGAATGATTTGCGTTGGTTCCCTTTGTCCAAGGAGTTTTTTGCACTACCAGAAGTTCAAAAAACCGGCGTCAGTAAGATGTGCAACTACCTGCACTCTGTTAATGGTTTATACGAAAGTGATCACGGCAAAGTCGATGAGGCTTTAGTTTTAAAGAAAAATTTTGAAGAAGTGGAATTTGAAATTGTACAAGAGAGTCAAGTTGTGAAAGCAACTGAAGATGCGTTACATAGATTGCTTTTGAATGGTGAAGATGAAAAAGTATTGTGGGAACAAGGTTTCCATGACGCAGGAGCATTAATTGCAAAAATAAAAGAAAGTTTTATTGTTTCTCCTGAATTTTTGACGTCAAAAGAATATTTTGATGCTTTCAAGACATATATTATAAATTTGCTGAATGCCCGTAAAATTAGTGGCTTTGGCAACAATAATTATCATGAGAGGCTGGCACGATTATTAGATGAACCGGATTTAGCTCTCATGGTGAGTGACGAGGAAGTGCATACAGCAGCAAAAGAAGGGTTCGTTGATTCTCATATTATATCCGGAGAGTTGGAAATGGCGAAAAAATATTTGCAAAAATTTGGCATTCCCCTAGCTGAAGTTTTTGGAGAGCTAGAAAAAGAAGCAACAAATTGTTTCGATAACAATGATCTGAAAAGAGTGTTAGAATTACAAAAAGTATTTTCTTTGTCATCTGAATATATGGGCGACGCGATGAAACAGGTTGTTAAACTGCTAATACGTTCCAAGTCTTTAGATAGAATTAAAGAGCTAAAGGAAAAGTTTGGACTGAGCGATGCTTTGATTAATACTGCGGCTGAAATTGAATATGAGATATCATTAGCATTTGAAGATTATGGTCAAGCTCGGGAATTGAAAGATGCTTTTTTCTTACCTGATACGATCGAAGTAAAATTATTTGAAGAGACCTGTCGTGAAAATAAATGGGAGAGGTTGTATTCACTTAGAAATTATTTTGATTCTTGTTTTAAACTTTATGATGAATTTGTTGCTTTGCAAAAGAGTCTGGCTAGTGATCCTAACGTTTCGCAAAGAGAACGAACCCAAGCGGCAATTAGGTTAGCTGGTTTAGCAGAATATGGTGACCCAGGTATTATTGATTATTTTGTCTCTCAAATAAAAGAAGAACCCCAGGAGGGTGATATTGTGAATACGCGTATCGGAATGTCTAATAAACAATTGGAGGCTTTTACCGTGCTTTATCATTTGGACAACCCTGACGCTAACGGGGCACTTTTTGATCTGCTTGCTCATGAAGGTGTTTCAAATTCGGTTAAAAGGTCAATTGGGAAAAGAATTTTTGTCAAAAATAGAAATTTCATGGACGAAAGAACTCGATTGGCTTACAAAAAGTGGTTGGAAGCAGTAGAAACAAAAGATATTGATTTTGACGATTTGTCTTTTGCTTCGGATGTAGAAATGATTCCCAGTGCTGATCTTCGCGCAAAAGCAAGAGATCAGGTTGTAGTTGCTTTGGAGTTTTTTGGTGAACAACACAGGGGAGTTAACCGTGAATGGGAAGAGAAGTCCGGCGCGATTCCACGTGACGTATTTATGCAATTATATCTATTGACACAAGGGGAGCAGGTTTTAATGGCAAAGTTTCAAAAGATATATGAAGGCATAGGTAAGCAACAGACGCAAAAAAACAATTTGTTGTTCGGCATCGTGAATGCTGCGTTAATGAAAAAAGAAAATATTGAGAATGTTTTAAATATATTGAGGAAGATAGAGTTTGGTGATGAAAAAGAAGACGCTTTTGCTCTTTCTAGCTTTTTACGTCAGATGGTTTTTATAGATGCAATTGATAAAACTGATAATCTTCCACCAGGTTATTCTGAAGAAGATATCCGCAACATTTACGGAGTCGAAGAAACTCAAGCTCCAGAGTCTCCTGCTTCTGAAGCAGAAGAAAAGAATTGGAAACTATATGGTGTGTTTGCACGCAGAAATAAAAATCTTAAAGAATTGGTAAAAAATCTTGAAGAAGTCACAACCGAAAGGATTCAATCAGTTTTACCTAACGAAGAAATTACTGCAGAAAAAATCACTGCAGTCATGGAGCAATGGAACGGCGATTTAGAACCCATTTTTACCTATTTAGGTCGTTATCCACAGTTAAGAGATTACATAGCAGGAATGTTGTCCCATTTTGATACTTTTGAAGCTTGGCAAACTTGGCGTTACGATCAAAGTACTCAGACTGTGTCTGAACAAATTGGTTTTTTAGCACCAGAACAGTTAGCTGCGTGGAAAGAAAATCATTGCGCTGAATTGGGCGACCTGGCTGTGGCTGAAAGTGCTACAGATAAACCGACGCATATTCGTCAATTGCTCGTTGATGCAGTGCTTCGTGACAAGCATTTAAACGATAAACAACCAACAATTCAATCGCGTTTGGAAGAAGTATATAAAAAGATAGAGCAGGAACCGGAAAAGAGTTCAGAGATTTTAGAGGCAGCTGTCGCGGCGGTCGAAGGACAAGTTAAGAATGTTGATATTTTTATTCAGGCTGGTTCTTTACCAAAATTAAAACAAACGTTAGAAGTTTTTTTACCTTTGTCAGGTAAAGCAAAGATTAATGCCAAAACAAAGAGCGCACTTGGTGTTATTATGAATTTTTTACCAAAGGACGTTGCAAAAGAGGTTTTAGAAGCTTATCAATCAGCAGAAAGTTCTGCCGTCGAAATTAATGGCGTTAAAGAAGTCTCAGTTGAAAAAATATTAACAAAAGAACAAAGAAAGAAATTGAATGATAGGATTAAAGAAATAGAAAAGCAAAAGGCAGAATTAGACAAACAAACAGATTGGCTAAGCGAGCTCGGTATAAAAGCTGAAGACTTAGAAAAGTCAGCAGTTGTTTTTCCTAAAAGACAAGAGCTTAAAGCTTTGCTAGATATCCTGCGTTTGAGTAGTTTATCAAATAGATTAATTGCAACGAATCGAATTAGTGAAAAAGCCAGAATAAAAGAAGGTGGCGAGACAATTTTGAGTGTTCTAGAAAATTTGAAGAAACAGTTTAAGGGCAGCGCGTTTGAACAAGACTTAAATAATATAGAGTTTTCGCTAAAAGAACGTCACGAGTACAGAGAGAAGAGACGCTTAGCCATGATCGTCTCTGACGATCCACAACTATTGTGGCAAGCAGGGAAATATCCGCTTGGTTGCGGGTCATGCCAAAATTACGAAAGTGGTTGCATGGCCGAATCCCTTTTAGGTTATGTGGGGGACGCACATATTAAAGTTATGTATTTGTTGGATATTAATAAGTTGTCGGCAGATTATAGAAAAAGAATGGAAGCAGAACCTGCAGGGGAAGTGCTGGCGTCTATACCAGCAGCGGAATTATTACCAACAACACTAGCGCGATCAATTATTAAATTATCCAAGACCGCAAAGGATGGTCCAGCGGTGTATGTAGAACCGATTTATAGTAGTGTTAATAAGAGTGATTTAAGTATGGATAGATACTTTGAAATGTTTGCCAAGTTTTTTGTCAGTGAACCAATGCATGCTAGGTTGGCTCATGGAGCTGGTTCCGATCTAGTTAAAATGCCTGGCAGTCGCAATCCAGATGGGCAATACGAGGATGGAGCCAGTGGTGGAGCTGCAAATGGCGGTATGGGGATAGAACATGGTAGCTATTTTGTTGCAACTAAATTTATTGAAGTTGCTCGTGACGCAACGCCAGAAGAAGCAGAAATAGCCGCAAAAATGCGTCAATCATCATACCATCCTGTGGAGGAAGATTTTGAGGCAGTAGCTTAGCTGAATAAAGGTATACTTTGTATATAAAAGGGAATTCACCTAGAATTTGTTTTTAATATAGTTAGTGCTATATTCAATCCATATGGCAAATGCAGAAGTAACAACAAATGAAATAATGGAGTTTCTTCAAACGAACATGGTGACTCGTGAGGAGTTCAATAACCTCGAGGGGCGTTTTGGTACCCTTGAGGGTCGTGTGAGTCATGTTGAAAATCAAATGGTAACAAAAGATTACCTGGATGATAAATTAGCTATTTTAGGAGCTGAAATCGGAAGAAAAATAAATAAACAAGCTGAACGTACAAATACGCTAGTGGAAATTCTTGTTGATAAATCAATTTTGGAGGAAGCTGATTTAAAGCGTTTGGAATAAAGTGAGTTTAAATTTTCATCATAAAAAAGTCCTATTTTAGAGTTTTTTCATGTTTACATGAGGTTATGATTGACATTTAAACTAATTTGTTATATACTTTAGCCTTATATTAACTAGTCACTCTCGTGACTAAGACTCGAACCTATTTGTGTCATTTATGTGGCCCACCAGGAAATCGGGTCACATATTTATTTATGACAACAAACCAAAATGCTGGTCTGTTCTTTAATGAACTTGGACTAGCAAAATCTCTTCTTAGTGTCCTAGAACAACAAAAGTTTATTCACCCAACACCGATTCAACATCAGTGCATTCCTTTGGCTTTAGCTGGGAATGATGTGGTTGGAATCGCGCAAACTGGAACAGGTAAAACCTTGGCTTTTGGTTTACCAATGATACAGCGCCTGAGCCAAGAAAAAGGACAAGGTTTAATTTTACTTCCAACTAGAGAGTTAGCCTTGCAAGTCGAAGAAGTTTTACAAAAAATTGGTCATAGCTTTGGCCTCAAAACTGTAGTCCTAATTGGGGGCGCGCCTATTTATCGTCAAAGCCAAGCATTAAAAAAGAAACCACATATTATTGTGGCTACACCAGGTCGTATCATCGATCATTTACAGCAAAAGAATTTATCATTGGATGAAATTAAGGTATTGGTTTTAGATGAAGCAGATCGTATGCTTGATATTGGTTTCATGCCACAAATCAAACAGATTTTAAAACATGCACCAAAAGAACGACAAACTTTGCTTTTTTCAGCTACCATGCCTTCCGCCATTGCAGAATTATCAGCTCAATTCATGAAAATGCCTTTGCGCATTGAAGTGGCTCCTTCTGGTACTCCAGCGGCTAACGTGGAACAAGAAATTTTCATTGTGAGAAAAGAAGCTAAAATGCAATTATTAGAAAGAGTCTTAGTTGATAATCCAGGTTCAGTTCTACTTTTTTCACGAACTAAATTTGGGGCTAAAAGAATTGCAGCTCAACTCCGTGCTGTTGGTCAAGCTGCAGTAGAGATTCATTCTAATCGTTCACTCGCACAAAGACGAGCTGCCTTGGATGGTTTTAAAAAAGGAACGTATCGCATTTTAGTCGCTACAGATATTGCTGCTCGCGGAATTGATGTTAATAATATTGCAGTCGTTATCAATTTTGATTTGCCAGATGTGGCTGAGGATTATGTCCATCGTATTGGCCGTACTGGCCGCGCGGGTAATTCTGGTAAAGCAGTTACTTTCGCTACTCCAGGAGAAGAATATGATATTAGAAAAATTGAGAAGATTATCAAAAAAACAATTCCAATATTGTCCTTACCTACACTTGCACCAAAGTCTACTCAGGTTGTGGAATTAGATAAGTTTTATGAACCACAACAAGAAATGAGAGATCGACGCGCACGCGCGAGAGGTTTCAATCCAGAAGGTCGCGGATCTCGAGGTGCTTCTCGAGGCTATAGTTCCGAAAGACGGGATTCAAGTCGAACTTCAAAAAGACCAGTAAATAGTTTTGCCGAATATCGATCGGCGCCTTCAGATAGTTCTAAGCTTAGACGATTATATGATCCTAAAGCGAATAATGGAGCTACTCAGGACTCCAAGGCTCCTAGCGGCGCCAACCCTCAACGTGGAGTAAAATCAACTAATAGTTACTTTAATAAACCTAGTGGTTATACTGGTTTTAATAAACGATCTAAAAAGTTTCCAAGCTCCAAGAGAGCTGGCGGAAGAACTTCAAAGTGGTAAAAATTGAATAAAGATATACTCAAAGCGTCATTTAAAGTGGCGCTTTTTGTTTTTGACAAAATTTAGTAATAATGATAATTTACAGCTAACATTAGGTGAAGAGGGGGTATCATGGAACAGAAAGAACGCACGCCGCTCTGGCAATGGTTCTGCCTGATCGTCGCAACGACCGGTCGTTCGGATCGAGCGGCCTTCAGAGTTCGTCAGTTTTTCGCCTGGCTCTTTCGTAGTAAGAAGATAGTCGAACCTGGTTCGGGTGCGGGCACGGCCGGTTCATTCGTCGCGTTCCTCGCCCTCGTGTTGTTTGACTGGAATTTCGACTATGTGTTCGGCGCTGCGTTTTTTTCCTTCTTCCTCGGCATGTTCGTGATTACGCCGGCCGCACAGTGGTTCTACAACCATATCGGTCCTTGTGTCCGTCACGACGGCACCACCACATGCTTTGACTACAACCAGATCAACTGGGATGAAGTTCATGGCATGTTCATTTCGGCCCTGCCCAGCTTCTTTTTCCTGAAGTACCTTAGTCCAGAGTACCACCAAGCATCGATGCTCTGGTTCGACCTCTTCGTGGCCTTCGTGCTGTTTCGCATCTTTGACGCCAAGAAGCCCTGGATCATCAAGAAGATCGAGAAGAAGTTCGAGGATACTGAGCTCGGCGTCATGATCGACGACACGGCCGCGGGGATTGCTGCCGCAGTCTGCAGCCATCTGTTCATCATGTTGACTGCGTCGCTCCGGTTCTGGTTCTTCAATTAGATCTGTGCACCCTGCTGTTCGAGAATGGCAGGGTGATTTTTTTTACTATGATTACCATGATTGGGTAAATAAATAACCCCAGAAAGCTTGGCCTTCTGGGGTTATGTCAGGTCTGTTGTTCACCGGCGGAAGCGAGTCCTCGCGGCGGCGATCATCTCGGGGAGGATGTTGATCAGGGCTGGGGAGTAGACAATGGCTCCAACCTCGCCAATGCAGGCCGTGAATTCGATCGGCACGCAATCCAGCAGCCGCGAAATAGCCACGACAAGCATGGTTTGCTTGATTTGCTCGTCCTGGTGCTGTCGGATGTGGTTGATGAGCGCGGTGCCGAAATCTCCACTTTGTACTTCCAGTGGATGAAAGACGTCCATCTCGGGGATGGCTTCCGTGATCACGATCTGCGGCTTCTGGTGATCAACATGGAATTTGGCCGTGGTGACGTCGCAAGTCGAGAACACTTCGACATCTTCGAATCGGTTCAGGATGACTCGCTGCAGCATGGCGCAGACATCAGGGTCGCGGTCGTAGACGAGGATGTGTAGGGTCATTTTGAGCACTTTCTGGTGGTTTTCATCTCAGAACATTTAAATATAGTATTATTTTGTAATTTAGTCAAGCCTTGACACAAAGTCAAAACCTAGGTAAGGTATGAGGCTATCTTGAAAAAGATTCTTATTTTAGATATAATTAAACAGTAAAATAGACAATATGGGTTTTGAAAATTTTGGTAATAAACCAGAAAGAAAATTTAATGAAGAACTTGGCGCCTTGAGTCAAGAAACTTTTGCTTCTTTAAGAGAAAGTGAACCGGCAGATCGTGCTGCTTTTTTAGCTTTGAAAAGAATGGCAAATGAATTCCTTAAACAAAGTTTATAATTAGAATATGAGTCCAGAACAATCGGCTCAAATTGAGGCTTTATTAGTAAAAGCTGAAATGGATGGTTCATCTAAAGAACTGATGCGCCGTTTTTTTGATTCAATCTCTGGCCAACCTCAATTTAGTCGAATACTTAGTCTTTTGGAACGTTTTCCATCAGTATTAGAAAACTTTTGTAAATGTTTTGCTTTGAAAAAAGAGTTTTTGGCTCAAGGTAAATCAGAAGGTGAGTGGAATGAGTTTTTGGCTGTTGAAGACAATGCTTTGAGTAAATTAGGCGAATAATCATTCTTGAATGGCCCGGATAATCCGGGTTTTTTTATTTATCCACAGGGCATTGTTTGACGTTCGTTTTCTGTTCGGTATAATGGATGTAGTACGAACAAGAAGCGAACAGTTTAATTCACTTATAACTATATATGACTTTAACAAAACGGCAATCTGAAATCCTCAAGTTTATCAAGGACTTTGTGAAGGATTCTGACTATGCGCCTAGCTACCGTGAAATTGCGGAAGGAATGGGCTTGTCCTCACCGGCAACTATCCATCAACATTTACAACTTCTAAAGAGTAAGGGCTATTTAAATATCGATGCTGATGCGCCGCGTGGTATTGCCCTCACTAGTAAGGTTATGCAAATGAGTAAGGCAATCGAATTGCCACTTCTCGGCTTAATTACCGCTGGTGTACCAATTGAAGCAGTAGAAACAAGAGAAACAATGGCTGTGCCCGCTGATCTTGTGGCAGATGAGAACTCATATGTTTTGAAAGTTAAGGGTGAATCAATGATCGATGAAGGAATTTTTAATGGCGACTATGTGGTTGTTGAGCGTAATCATTCACCACGTAACGGAGATGTTGTCGTCGCCTTGTTAAATAATGCGTATGCGACTTTAAAAAAGTTTTATCGCGAAACAAATCGCATCCGTCTGCAACCAGCTAATTCAACAATGAAACCAATATACTGCAAAGATGTTGCAATTCAGGGAATCGTGCGTGCTATCATTCGTAAATATGCCTAAATATGTGCGCTGGAATATCATTTCACATTGATAACATTGATCCACATGAACTCGACCGTTTTTTTACACCAGATGAATATCAAAAGCAACGAAAAGGTGATTTAATCGAAACCTTCTATTGGCAAAACAAACCATTTTTGCCAGTTGAGGAAGAAGGTGTGGTCCATCTGTATGAATGGGGTAATCGCGAGCTGGGAGTTAAGATGCCTAAAACTGGCTGGGCTAAGATCGAATCAGTTCAAGATGGTTTGTGGGATTGGTTGGCCCCTAAAAAAGTTATTATCCCAAGTTCGTTTGGCTACGAGAAAAGGAAGTGGTTTAAAACTCCTCGTGGGTTAACAGGTATTAAGGTTCGTTTTCATAATTTAACAAGAGTATATTTGTTAACCGCTAAAGCTGATTTGAATTTTAAAGCTAAAATAGGACATGATCGTATGCCAGCCTTAGCAAAAATTGTATACATAAATTAAGCTGCCTAAATAGATTAAATAATTATAAGCATGGTTATTTAATCAAAAGGGTGGTAGAAGGACCTTTTCTTCCGTCGTCGTTTCAAAGGCCTAGAAACGGCGCGGGAGCGGAGGAAATAATATGTCAAAAAGAAAAATAAAATCAATCTATCGCAATGTAAAATGTTTTTGGATGGATTTAGTTTTAGAAGTTTAGTTCTATGAGTGACGAAGAGATCAAAAAGTCAATCTTAACGTTTCTTCTTAGATTAAGGGAATAGTATGCCAAAAACAGAACATAAAATTATTGAGGTGCTTGTTGCCTTTATGCGCAATAAGGTTATGCCTTTGTCGTTTAGCTTCAATAATAAAAAGTATGCTGTTAATAAGGTCAATATGACTTATGCTACCCGCATAGGACGTGATAAATGGTATTACTTTGCTGTTTCTAGTGGTGATGATAACTATAAGTTGGGTTTTGATACAGAAAATAGTATCTGGTTTTTAGAAGAAGCATCTTATAATAATTAAAAATATGAAAATTACTTACTTACCAATAAGTTTTAAGAAAACATTGAAAATCATTTCAAAATGACCTGGCGTTGTATTCTTCATGTCGACATGGATTCATTCTTTGCGACAGCAGAACAACAGGCTAATCCAAGTCTACGCGGACGTCCTATCGTTGTTTCTGGTAAGGAGGGAAGTCGTTCTGTTATTGTCGCTTCATCAAAAGAAGCTAAAAGGTTTGGAGTTAAAACTGGACTGCTCCAACACGAAGCCAAGAAACTCTGCCCCCAGCTTATTTTTGTTGAACCCGACGGTCTGAAGTATGATTTTTTGCACAGACAATTAATAAATGTTTTGGCTCAAATAACTGACAAAGTTGAAGTTTTTAGCATTGACGAGGCTTTTTTGGATCTATCAGATTGTACTAATAATTTCAATGGAGCAAAGGAAATAGCTCGACGAATCAAAGTAATGGTTAATAGCGATTTGGGCGAATGGGTTACTTGTTCTATTGGAATTGCTGAAAATAAGTTATTAGCCAAATTGGCATCAGATAAGAATAAGCCAAACGGCTTATTTATTGTTGGCCAGAAAAATCTTGATCAGACTCTGTTAGAATCAAAACTAACAGATTTTTGTGGCTTGGGTCCGCGAACAGCCAAAACCCTCAATGAAGATTTTGGAATTGATTCAGTCTCTAAGTTGCGAGAACTTAGCCTTCAGAAATTAGTTTTATTATTTGGCCATGCCCGCGGATTATTTTTATATAATTTGTGCCGCGGGATCGACGACAGCCCCGTTGTCCCAGATTCAGATAAAGACGAAGTGAAATCTGTCAGTCGTTCCTACACTTTACCACAAGACACTTTTAATAAGGACGAGATTTTGGTCGTTTTGATGCATCTTTGTGAGAGTTTGGCTCATGAATTAAGACATAAAAAACTTTCAGCTAAAACCATAATGATTTATTTGCGTTATGAAGATTTTACTCATGGGGGATTCCGGTTGACTATGCCAGGTTATATTAGCGATACGTATCAGATATTTATGATCGGGTACAATCGCCTGATGGAGTTTGTTTTGCCTAAGGGTGTTCGTCTAGTTGGAATTTATGCCACGAACTTGATTGAATCGTTCAAACAACAAAATCTATTTCCGCATGAGAATAAACTCGATCAATTATCTCCCTTTCTAGATAAGATCAACGATACTTATGGCGAATTGACTATAAAACCTGCTTTTTTGTTAAATTTAAAGAGATTGAGGAATAAGGTTGGTGGGTTTAGACCTATTGAATAGATGTTTTATTAATATTGATTTTACGTTATAATAGAGTTATTAAGTAATAAAAATCAAAACTATGTCATGTTGTTGCTGCGCTGCTTCAAAGGTTAAAAAGCCAGTGAAGAAAGCAAAATCAAAAAAGAAATAGCCTTTAAAAAAGAGATTGGTTGACCACAACCAGTCTCTTTTGTTTAGGTGCTAATTTTGCTATAATTAAGCCATATGAAAAAGGTAGAAGTTAATGATTTCCTAAACAAATTATTAACCGATTATTTAATTTACGCTCCCAAGAAAAAAGAGGGGAAAATTAAGGTCTCCCAAATTTCCAACAAGGACGAAATAGATTGGAGCGGCGATTTACCACTTAACTCTTTTAAAGTCTTGTTTTTACCAACAGTTGAAGAATTGGGGGCTTTTGAAAAAAATAAATTTATTGAGAATAAGAATGCCCCAAGACCAAAGGTTGCTTGGGGTTTAAATATTTTAGATCTTCAAGCTTTTACCTTATTTGAACATGTTTTTGAAAAAGATGTTTATTACCAAAAAAGGCGTAAAAATACTTACGTTGTTGGTTTCTCTAATGGCTTGCCAGAGGATTTTCGCAAATACAAAGCTTTTCATCAAACATTTGAAGAAGATATTTTAGAACATGTTTGTTTTGATGTTTTTATAGAACGCCAAAAAAATAACAATTATTTATTTTTTGCTGGGTCAGATAAGGGGCAGGATTTGTTAGAGAACAATGGGATTAATGATTTTGAAAATATTGAGTTCGCGGGATTAGTTCCCGAAAAGGGCATGAATCCTCGTTTGGTTTCTAATCGAGAAGCTGTTGTTATTAGTCAAAACGATAAACTTTGGGATGAACTGGCTGAAATTTGTCTTTCCTGTGGAAAATGCTGCACTGTTTGTCCAACATGTTTCTGCTTTGATTCTTTCGATGAACCTGGAGCTGACGCGATCACTAAAAAACGTCGTTGGAGTTCTTGCTTTTATTCTGAGTTTTCAGAAACGGCTGGCGGTATTAAAGAGTTAGATTCAATCAAAAAACGTTTATATTTTTGGTATTATCATAAGTTTGTGCGTATCCCAGACGAACTATCGTATTATGGTTGTGTAAGTTGTGGAAGATGTACTAAAGTTTGTCCTGTTGGAATTAACATCCAAAAGAATTTACAAACGCTAAATAGTAATAAAAATGCAAAAAAAATATAAAGTGATAATTTTGGTCTTTTTGCTGCTAGTTCTTGTTTTAATTTTTCCAACTTACACGCATTATCTAAGCGGAGATATTCTTGGCGGAAAGATTTTGCATCATCCTTTTTTAGCAGTTAAACCTTTATGCTCTTTGGTCGGAGGAACGTTTAAGAGTGAGGTCTCTGGTTGGAGTAATGACAAAACAATCGATTATTGCTTGGTAAACAAAAAATTAATATGTGTCTTGTGGGGTGGAAGAATTCTGGTAGATCATTTGCCAGTTTTTGGTGGAGATAAAAAAGTAGAAATCCCGCTCGGAGAGGTGCGTCCATTACGATCTTGTATCAAAGATTAAAAAATGAAAAATAATTACGAGTTAAAACTAGCGAAAATCACCAAAGTAGTAATTGAAAATCAGATTACACAAACTTTTTATTTAAAATTGAAGGATCAAAGTAAATTTCAATTTCTCGCTGGACAATTCATGATGATCGGACTCCCTGGATTTGGAGAATGTGCCATCAGTATTTCTTCGGCGCCACAAACTGCATCAAAATATTTTACATTGACAATCCGCGCAGTCGGAGAATTGACTGAGAAGTTGAATTCGCTCAAGGTTGGTGAAACAGTTTTTGTCCGTGGCCCGTTTGGTAATGGTTTTCCAGAGGTGACAAAAAATTTAATTTTGATTGGCGGCGGTTGCGGATATATTCCACTTAGATCAGTTTATGAAGAGAATAAAAATCGCAAAGATATTAAAATGCAGATTTTTATTGGTTGCCGAGATGAAGGTTCATTAGTTTTTACTCCAGATTATGAATCTATGAAGAAAAAACATGACTTCAACCTGGTTATGGAAAAAGCAAAGACAAAGAAGTACGGTTCTGGCAAAGGTTTTGTAACAGATTTAATCAAGAAACAAGATTTGTTGCCAGAGGCCTTGGTTTTTTTATGTGGGCCAGCTGTTATGTACGGATTTGTTGTCAAAGGATTACTAGAAAAAGGTGTTAATCTTTCAAATATGTACTTATCTTTAGAAAAAAGGATGCATTGTGGCATGGGTGTTTGTCAGCATTGCGCTATCGGTTCCAAATATATTTGCAAAGACGGGCCAGTTTTTGGGGCAGAATATTTAAAGTCAGTTAATTATATTTAGATATGACAAAAAATGTTGTTTATCAAGATAAAGTAAAAAGCAGCCCAGTTGTCATTGCTGTTTTGGGCTTGAGCGTAGTTGTTGTGTTGGTGATTGGTTCCATTTTGTATTTTCAGAATAACCAGACAATCGACAGTGGCGTTGCAAAAACACTCGCAGCTGTTTTGATCTTGGATTTGGTTGTTTTAATTTCTTTCAGAGAAATGAAAATTGTTATTACAGACAAGCAACTTAGTTTTGGATTTCTTGTTTTTAAGAAAAAGATTGATTTAAATAAAATAGAAAAGTTTGAAATTCAAGATTTTAAATTCAATAATTATTTAGGTTATGGTATCCGCTATGGACGTGACAATACGGTTGGTTATGTGCCCTGTGGTGGACGAGGATTAAAGATAAAAGTCAGTGGTGAAAGGAAGGATTTTTTCTTTATCTGCAATCGCCCAGAAGAGATTATGGTTTTTATAAAACAATATGGAGCGCAAAAATAAATTAGTTATTGGCTTATTTTCTCTCACTAGTTGCGAGGGCTGTTATTTTGCTATTTTAGATTTAACAAAGGAGTTTGTAACTCTGGGAAATAAGGTTGAAATTAAAAACTGTCGTTTGTTTGAAGAAGATATTCATCTTGAAGACGAAAAATATGATGTTGCTTTTATCGAAGGCAGTCCTTTGACCACAGCGAACAGAGAAACAGTCAAACGGATTCGACGTAATTCAAAAATGGTAGTGGCGTTGGGTGCTTGTTCTTGCATGGGTGGAATTTATCACATCAAAGAATATCATGACAAAGCAAAAATCTTTAATCATGTTTACCATAAAGATGTTGGTGTAGAAAATTTTGATGTACAAGCGCTTGAGCAGCTGATAAAAGTAGATCATAAAATTCCTGGTTGCCCGATCAATGGCAAAGAATTTATGCGTTTTGTTTATGGTTTGCTGGTGGGAAAGAAATTACAGTCAGTTCAAAATCCTGTTTGCTATGAGTGTCAGATGCGCGGGTATGAATGTATGTTGCAAAAGGAGCAGGTTTGTCTGGGCCCAATTACATTTGGCGGCTGTGAAGCAATTTGTTTAAAATCAAAGCAAGGTTGTTGGGGCTGTCGCGGATTAGTTAAAGACGCAGAGGTAAGCAATTTAATTAAAAAATTACGCGAAAAATATTCTGATAAAGAAATCACGAAATATTTAGAAGTGTTTGGCATTAAAGAACAAATAAATAATTTATAAATAAGTATGAGTAATACTAAAAAGATTGTTCTCGCGGTTGGGATTACGTTTTTTGCGACGATAATAATTATCTCGGTCCCTTTTTGCTTTTTGTTTGTCAAAGACATAGAACAGTTAGAACGACAGAATGAATTATTGCGAGCTAAAGCGGCTGGTGAGGTTGAGATAGATACCTTTCTTAATGCGGAATTGCCAGTAGGACCAAAGCTCGTCAAAAAAACAAGTTCTGGAACTGAACTGGCTCTGACATTCGAGAATGAATATGCGTCTTTAATTGCTTGGAATAATTGGCTCTTCACAGGAAGTGGAGACTATGGGATAAAAGATAAAAAAGCTCAGGTATGGGCGTACAATACAGTCACTGGCGTGAAAAAGAAAATTTTTGATTTAGCTTTAGTCAAAGAAGAAATTAAAGGCGATCGTCAAGAAAATTTCCAATATGTAGATGATTTAAAAGTTTTTAATGATCAACTGTTTATTGGTCTTGGTGGATATACGATGAAGGGGTATATTTATGAAATGGATTTAGATGTTGATTTAACGCGACCGGTAGTCTTCGTTGGTGAATCTTTAAACCCAACTATCGAAAAATACGGCGATACATACATCGTTAGCGGAGCAGAAGGTGATGCTGGATGCGCAATTTATTTAGTGCAAGTATTGGATGTTTATCAAATGAGTCTCACGAAAGTTTATGAAGCTGGTTATTGTGTGGATGAGGGGACAGATGTTTTTATAGGGACTGATGGAAAGTATATTTACACTGCTGGTACACCACGAGCAGAAGAAGCATTCTCATCCGAGATATTAACAGAAGTAAAAGCGATTAGTATTGCTGACCCCACAAAAGTCGAAACAATAATTTCAAAAAGCAAAATGCCTAAAAATGTTCGCTCTATGCGTTTGGGCAAAGGTTATTTAGTTTTACTCGGAGAGAGCGAACTGACATTTTATGTTAATGATAATAGTCATTTAACGAAGATCGGATCCGCTCCTTATAAATCACAAGGAGAACTCCTGCTGGTTAATGCGCCTGGAAGAGTAGATGTTTTATGCACATTTAATGAGATTATTGATTTAAAAAATAAAACAATCGAGGCTATCCCAACGGAAATAGCAGAAAGAGAAAAGAGTCTTTGTAATATCGATACAGATGCATATGTGGTTGAGGCTGGTCGTCAAGGGAAAGTCTATGGTGCGATAGATCAACTTAAAAAAGATGGTCTGTTATCTCCTGAATTTGAATATCTAGCTGAATAATATGGAAAATAAATTTGCAAAGATCGGTGTAGGCGTAATTATTATTAGAGACGATAAAGTTTTATTGGGATTAAGACAAGGTTCGCACGGTGCAGGCGAATGGGCTTTCCCTGGAGGAAAAGTAGAATTTGGAGAGACAATATTTGAAGCCGCGACCCGCGAAGCAAAAGAAGAATCTGGAATTGATGTCACTGGTTTAGAATTAATTTCAATTGCAGACGAAATGCGCTACATCGATACTGATGGAAAACATTTTGTTGTTATTGGCGTCAAGGCAAATGCAGCGCAAGGAGAGCCACAACTGATGGAGCCAGATAAATTCACTGAATGGCAATGGTTTCCAGTAGACAAATTGCCCACGCCAATGTTTGAAGGTTCAAAACTTTCAATGAATAATTATTTAACCAAGAATATTTATACTGAAGTTAAATATCGAAAATAATTATGAAAACGATTCAAATAAATCATTTAGGTAAAACCGAAGGCCACATGAGCTTTGTCGGTGCTTTGGTTAATAATGATTTTGCTGAGGCCAGAATTGAAACAGAAGAAGGCGCTCGACTTATCGAAGGTATTTTATTGAATCGCAAATTTTATGAAGCACCAATAATTACGGCGCGTATTTGTGGTATTTGTCCGATCGTGCACAATCTTACCTGTATAAAGGCATTAGAGAAAGCTGAGAATGTCCAGGTCACTGAGGAAATCGTTGTTCTACGAAAAATGCTGATCAATGCCCAATTTATTCATAGTCATGCCTTGCACGCTTTTTTCTTGGCGTTTCCAGATATTGTTGGCATCAGTAATAATTTTGATTTTGTAAAAAAATATCCAAAGGAATGCAATCTCGCGCTAGAAATGCGTGATTTTGCAGTGGAACTCAGTCGCATTATCGGCGGACGGACTGTTCATCCAATTAACAGCGTCGTTGGTGGCTTTAACGTCGAGCCCGATTTCGCTGAGCTAGAAACTTTGATGGCTCAATTACCAGAAGCTTTGACTAAAGCTCAAACTCTATTTAATTTTGCAGCCAAACAAAAACTGCCAGAGTTTATTCGACCGACAAATTATGTTTGTCTTAAAGATAAAAAAGAATATGCGATTTATGATGGAGGAGTTTTGCTGGATGATAACAATAAGATATATGCACCAGAAAAAATCATGCAAGAAATTAAGGAATTAGTTCAGCCTTATGAAAGAGTCAAGCGAATTCAACATCTTGATCGATCGATTATGGTTGGTGCTTTGGCTCGTGTTAATAATAATTTTAAACAGTTGAATAAAATTGCGCAGTCTGCCTGGTTAAAAATCCAAAAACAAAGTCCTTGTTATAATTCTTTCTTCAATACTTACGCGCAGATGGTCGAGATACTTCATTGTTTTACTGAAATTGAAAAATACTTTATTCAATATAAAAAGTTGAGAACTAAACCTGGATTTACTGGGCGACTGAAAGTCGAGTTCAAGGTCAAAGCAGGAAAGGGGTGCGCTGTAATGGAAGCTCCGCGCGGTTTGCTTTATCATGAATATGAGTTAGATAACGAAGGGAAGATTGTCTACTCGAACATTATTTCTCCGACAACGATCTTTTTGAATAATTTGGAAGATGATTTAAAGTCATATTTGCCACAGATCCAGAAATTGACCGATAAAAAGCAAGTTCAATTAATCAAAACGTTAATTAGAGCTTATGACCCATGTATAAGCTGTGCGACACACTAAATATGCATGATATACATGTTGCGAATAAAGTTTTCCAACTAATATTAGAATACGCTAGAAAAAGCAATCTCAAAGTTGTAAAGATGGTCGAGATCGATCTTGGCTCGATCATAGAGCACGGAGCTAATATCTCAGCCGAGAATTTGGAATTCAATTTGAAAATGCTTGGTCGTGGCTTTTTCCCTGACGATGTCCAAATAAATATTAATAAAGTAACTGGTAGCGATTGGAAATTAGTTTCAATCTCCGGCGATTAATATGCAAATTCGATCTATCGAAAATGTTGAAATAAAAAATAAGCGTGTTTTACTGCGTACGGATTTTAATGTCCCGTTGAAAGGCAAGAAAATTCAAGATGATTTTAAAATCACCAGAGCTTTGCCGACCATCGAGAAGTTATTAAAGGACGGAAATCAAATTATTATTGTTAGTCATCTTGGTCGGCCGGTGGGGAAAAGAGTGAAGGCGATGAGTTTAGCTCCTGTCGCCAAGTTTCTTACGAACGAACTTAAAAACGTAAAAGTCAAATTTATTCCTGATAAATTAAGTCCGGGGCTAATAAAAAGAATAAAAACTCTTGATGATCAGGTTGTTCTTTTGGAAAACATGCGTTACGAAAAAGGTGAGGATAAGAATGACCCAAAACTTGCTAAGCTATTATCAGGTTGCGCTGATGTTTTTGTTAACGAAGCATTTGCAGCCTGTCATCGTGCTATGGCTTCGATGGTTGCTATAACTAAGTTTTTACCCAGTTATGCTGGATTAAATTTAGCTCACGAATACAAATATTTAACAAAAAGTTTAAATCCACAAAAGCCAGCGATCGCAATCATTGGCGGATCTAAAATTGAGACCAAAATAAATTTTATCAAAAGATTATCAAAAATGTATGATGCAGTTTTAATCGGCGGAGGATTGGCTAATACGCTTTTATCGGCTAAAAAGTATGAAGTCGGCGCATCTCTTTACGATAAAGATTATATAAAGCTCGCGAAAACATTACTGCGGTTGAAGAATGTTGTTATCCCCATGGATGTTGTCATTTCTGATTCTAGAATGTTGGAAGTACGAATCGCGGACGTCGGAAGAAATAAAAATTTGTGCACGAAGCAAGAAAAGATATTCGATATTGGACCAAAAACAATGAAACATTATTGTGATTTTATTCATGCGGCAAAATTTATTGTTTGGAATGGACCCATGGGTTTGTTTGAACAAAAAAAGTTTAGTCATGGTACAATGGTTGTCGCCAAAGGAATTGGTGCTAGAGCCAGAGGACGAGCAATCGGCATCGCCGGAGGCGGTGAAACTTTGTATGCAATCGATATGGCCAAGTCTGGTAAATACTATGATTTTATTTCTGGAGGTGGTGGTGCAATGTTGGAATTTATGGAAGGAAAAGTTTTGCCCGGTATTAAACCTTTATTAATAAAATAAATTTATTTAGTTATGAAAATCAAGAAAATAATTGCACGAGAAATTTTAGATTCACGCGGCAACCCAACAGTTGAAGCAAAAGTTGTTTTAGAGAACGGTCTTTATGCGAAAGCCTCTGTCCCGTCCGGCGCATCAACCGGTGAACATGAAGCTTTAGAAATGCGTGACGGAGACATGAAAAGATTTTTAGGCCTCGGGGTTTTAAAAGCAGTTAATAACATTAACAAAAAAATAAGTCCTGCTCTTGCTGGTCAAGAAGTTACCAAACAACGTGCGATTGATAATATAATGTTGAAGTTGGATGGCACAAAAAATAAATCAAAGCTTGGCGCAAATGCCATTCTTGCTGTTTCTTTGGCTGTGGCTCGCGTCGGCGCTTTGTCCAAAAAACAACCTTTATACCAATATATTCGCAATGTTTATGGTTTAAAGGAAAAAGGTTGGAAATTCCCATTGCCAACAATGAACATTATTAATGGTGGTAAGCACGCGGATAATTCTTTAACAGCCCAAGAAATGATGGTAGTTCCGATTGCGTCGACTATGAAAAAAAGAATTCAAATTGGCGTCGAAGTTTTTCAAAATTTAAAAAAACTTTTAAAAGAGGCTGGCTATCAGGTTCTTGTTGGCGACGAAGGTGGTTTTGCACCGAATTTAAAATCAAATGAAGAAGCTTTAGATTTTATTGTGGCTGCCATAAAAAAAGCTGGTTATAAACCTGGAAGAGACGCCTATTGCGCCGCTGACGTGGCTATATCAGAGTATTATGATAAAAAATCTGGTAATTATGCATTAAATGACAAGTCTGGTAAAATACGAATCACACCCGACGAAGTTATTGCAACCATGAAAAATTGGTTGAAAAAATACCCCATGATTTCAATTGAAGATCCTATGGCTGAAGATGATTGGACTAATTGGGCCAAGATTACAAAGGAACTTGGCAAAAAAGTAACTTTGGTCGGTGATGATTTGTTTGTCACAAACGTCGAACGTTTGCAAAAGGGGATTGATGAAAAAGTTGGCAATGCAATCCTTATTAAGCTTAATCAGATTGGTAGTCTTTCTGAAACGATCGACGCAATTTACTTGGCAAAGAAGAATGGTTACAAGGTAAATGTTTCTCATCGTTCTGGTGAAACAGCCGACACCTTTATTGCTGATTTGGCAGTTGCTGTCAGCTCTGATTTTATCAAGACAGGATCATTGTCACGTTCAGAAAGAGTAGAAAAATATAATCGTTTAATGGAAATTGAAGATGAATTAAAATAAATATGGCGCCAGTAGTTTTAATAATTTTAGATGGGTGGGGATTGATACATAAAAACAAGGGCAATGCTGTTGAATTAGCACGGAAGCCTAATTTTGATCGTCTTTGGAGTGAACATCCGCACACAAGATTGAATGCACATGGAAAGTATGTTGGTTTGCCAGACAATCAAGTCGGCAATTCTGAAGCTGGGCACATGAACATTGGCGCAGGCAGAATAATTAAACAAGACGCAGTATTGGTTTCAGAAGCAATTGTTGATGGGCGTTTTCAAAAAAATTTAGCTCTTAATGAAACTATTCGAAACGTTATTGCGCATAAATCATCATTACATTTGATGGGTTTGATTTCGGAAAATGAAAGTCCACATTCAGCGTTAGATCATCTTTATGCACTTGTTGACCTCGCTTATATTCGCGGTGTTCAACGTGTTTACTTACATTTATTTACCGACGGACGTGATTCTCGACAGTTTGCGACAATAAATGTCATTGATAAGATTATTAAAAAAATTGATGGCCAAGCTCAAGTCGCAACGCTTATCGGCCGGTATTATGCGATGGATCGAGGTAAAAACTGGGAAAGGACTGAAAAGGCTTATCGTTGTCTTGTTGAATCAAAAGGACTTATTTTCGAGAGCCCACACGAAGCGTTATTGCACGCATATAATCAGCAGAAAACTGATGAATATATAGAACCTTCAATTATTGCCCATAAAAAGAGCACAATAACCGAAAGCCGAATCAAGGACGATGATGGAATCATCTTTTTTAATTTGCGATCTGATCGTGCACGACAATTGACTAAAGTTTTTGTGCAAAAAGACTTTAATAAATTAAATCTGGGCGCTTTTAAACGGGGACCGATGCTCAAAAATTTATCTTTTTGTACCTTAACTGATTTTGGACCAGATTTGGATAATATCAAGGCTGCCTTCCCCTCAGCCGATATTAAAAATACCTTGCCGATGATTTTAAAAGGACGTAAACAGATTTATATAGCGGAAACAGAAAAGTATGCGCATATGACATACTTTATTAATGGTGGATACGCAGATAAAGTTGCTGGCGAAGATCGTGTTCATATTCGATCAAAAAAAGTTATCAGTTATGCCGATATTCCAGAAATGCGTGCCTACGAGTTAACTACCATGGTAAGGCTGCTCTTAGTCCAACGAAAGTATGACTTCATCGCTGTGAATTTTGCTAATCCTGATATGGTAGGTCATACAGGTAATTTGAAAGCAACCATAAAAGCGATTGAAGATGTTGATAAATGTTTGGGTATGATTACTCAAGCAGTGCTAAAAAAAGATGGCATATTAATTGTTACGGCCGATCATGGTAATGCCGAGAAAATGATCGATTTAGAAACTAATGAGGTTTGGGCCGGCCATACAACTAACCAAGTACCGTTTATAATTGTTTCTAATAAAAAAATAAGAAAACTCCGTACGGACGGAGTGCTTGGAGACATTGCACCCACGATTTACGATTTATTGGGTGTAAAGGATTTACCAACAGAATTGAACAATTCATTAATCAAAAAATAAATATGTCTCAAATATCAAAACCAATAGTCCTCATAATACTTGATGGTTGGGGAGTTGCTCCACCTTCAGAAGGTAATGGGGTTAGTTTAGCGAAGACACCAAACTTTGATAAATACGTGGCCAGTTACCCGGCGATGACACTTTTAGCTTCAGGTGAAGCTGTTGGTTTGTCTTGGGGCGAAATTGGAAATTCTGAAGTTGGCCATTTAAATTTGGGCGTGGGAAAAATATTTTACCAAAACTTACCTAGAATTGATCGCTCTATAGAAAATGGAGAATTTTTTGACATTCAAGCTTTTAATGATGCTATTGAACATGCCAGAAAAAATAATTCACGCTTACATTTAATGGGTTTAATGAGCGAGGGTAAGGTTCATGCTATGAGCACGCATTGTTTTGCCTTATTAGAATTAGCAAAAAAGAAAAAGCTAAAAGATGTATTTGTCCATGCGTTTTTGGATGGTCGCGATTCTGCTTTTAATGGCGGACAAGGTTTTATTAGTGATTTGGAAAATAAAATCAAAGAAATTGGCGTAGGGAAAATTGCTTCACTGCATGGACGTCTTTATGCTATGGATCGTGATAATCGCTGGGAACGTGTCCAAAAATGTTATGATGTTTTAACTCTGGGTCGATCTGAAGAATATTTCGAAGAACCATTGCAAGCGATCGAAAAATCGTATGCGAATAAAGTTTATGATGAAGAATTTGTTCCAGTTGTTATTGGTAAGGAAAACGAACCAGTAGCAGTTATCAAAGACAATGACGCTGTTATTTTCTTTAACTATAGAGCTGACCGTGCCCGAGAATTGACGTCTGCTTTTGTGGCTGACAATTTTGACAAAATAAATCGTTCTCAAAAAATAAATAATTTATTTTTTGTCACCATGACTGAGTATCAGGATGGATTGCCGGTTCATATTGCGTTTCCTAAGGAAGTTATCAAAACATCTTTGCCGAAAATAGTGAGCGAAAAAGGGTTGCGTCAATTGCATATAGCTGAAACAGAAAAATATGCGCACGTTACTTTCTTTTTCAGCGGAGGCGAAGAAGATCCCTGTGAGGGAGAAGAACGAATTGTAATTCCATCACCAAAGGTACCATCGTATGCCGATCAACCAGAAATGTCTGCAAAAAAACTAACAGAAGCTTTGACCAAAGAAATTCTCAAAGATAAATTTGATTTTATTGTGGTTAACTATGCAAATCCCGATATGGTTGGGCATACGGGACAGGTTAAGGCCACTGTTGAAGCGATAGAATTTGCCGATAAGTGTTTAGGTGAAGTTGTTACCCTGGTATTATCAAAGGGTGGGAAAGCGTTGGTAGTAGCTGACCATGGTAATGCTGAGGAATTGGTTAATTTACAAACGGGTGAAATTGATAAAGAACATAGTACCAATCCGGTTCCCTGTATTATTATCGGCAAAGAATATGAAGGCAAAACTACAAATGATGTACAAATTATAGGTAATGATCTTAGTTTAGTGCAATCAGTTGGTTTGCTTTCGGATGTGCCAGCCACAATATTAAAAATGTTGGGAATTAGTGTTCCCGACGAAATGACAGGAAGACCACTTATATAAATTATGCCTGAGTTACCAGAGGTTGAAACAATTAAAAGGGGCTTAGATAAACAGGTTACTGGTAAGCGGATTACTAAAGTCACAATTGAAGAAAGTTTTCTGAATAAGATCAGTCCGTCGGCCGAGGCTTTAAGAAAAGCTCTTGAAGGAAAAATAATAAAGAACGTTGCCCGACGTTCTAAATTGTTAATATTTGAGATTAATAAAAAGCAATCGTTAATTGTTCATCTAAAAATGACAGGGCAGTTGGTCTATAAACCAAAGGACAATCATCTTGTTGTTGGTGGGCACACAATTGCTGGTTTTCAAAATCTGCCTAATAAACACACTCGAGTCATAATCCAATTTGCAGATAAAACCGTTTTATTTTTTAATGATGTGCGGAAGTTTGGATTTTTGAAAATCGTTGACGAAAAAAAATTACGCGATGAACTCAGTAAATATGGGCGAGAACCAGTCGATAAGAATTTCGACTTACCACACTTTGAATCACTATTAAAAAAGTCACTACGAAAAAAAGTTAAACCATTTTTGTTGGAGCAAAAGCTTATTGCTGGGTTAGGAAATATTTATGCTGACGAGTCTCTTTTTCTCGCACGAATACATCCCGAAAGACGAGTCGATTCTTTGACTCGTAAGGAACAAAAAGCTTTGTTTATTGCTATAGTGGCAATTATTAAGAAAGCCATTAAATATCGTGGTACAACATTCAGTAATTATGTAAATGCGAAGGGAGGTAAAGGAAATTTTCAAAAACATTTACAAGTTTATGGTAGGAATAAGCTGAAATGTTTGCGCTGCAAGAAGGGAATTATCACCAAAATAAAATTGGGCAGTCGCAGTGCGTCATTTTGCCCAATTTGTCAGAAGCAATTAGAAGATTAAAATGTAGGCGATAGTTACAACAATTCCCAAAAGTGCGCCGGCGAAAAGTTGTAAAGGAGTATGTCCGATGATTTCATTTAAATGCGCATATTTATAACCTTCGGTTGGATTTAAAGTGTGGATGATATTGTTAAGCTCTTCGGCATGATAGCCGAGCACACGACGGAAGCCACCAGCATCACGAATAACGATTAAAGCTAGAATGATGGCAATCGCGAAGGCAAAGGAATCCCAACCTTCAAAATAGCCAGCCATAGCGGCGAGTGAAATTACTAAGGCTGAGTGAGAGGATGGCATACCACCATAATTATTCAAATCGCCCCAAGAAAATTTTCCTTTAGCCGCATTAATAATCATTTTAATAATTTGAGCGAGTAGAGCACTTGCAATGGGCACTAACAAGAAAGAGTAATTCATATTATGTTGTTATATTTATATTCAATTATTGCTGGTTTGATTCAAGCTGTGACCGAGTTTTTACCAGTTTCGAGCTCTGGTCATTTAATAATCCTTCATGATTTTTTAAATTTTCAAATCGGGAATACCTTGGCCTTCGATGTAGCTTTGCATTTAGGTACAGCCTTGGCGCTTATTATTTATTTTAGAAAAGATATTTGGAAATACATTTTGACTGTGTTGGAAATTTTTATTCCGAAGCGTCCAGTTAATCAGCGAGACTTGAAAGATGTGCTGTTGATCCTTTATGCTTCGATTCCAGCCGTCATTCTGGGTTTCCTATTAGATAAGTTTGCACCGACACTTTTCCGTCAAACTGAGGTTGTGGTTATAACCTTAGTTGTTGTGGCGATATTATTTTTCGTTGTCGAGAAAACTTCTAAACATACACGAGATTATACAGGAATGAGCATTGGTAAAGCAATTTACATCGGTTGCGCGCAAGCGCTGGCTTTAATTCCGGGTGTTTCTCGATCTGGTATTACCATTATAGCAGGCATGAGCACAGATTTAAAGCGTAGTGAGGCCGCCAAGTTTTCATTCCTATTGAGTATCCCGGCTGTCTTGGGTGCTGGAGTTCTAGAAATGTTTGATGTCGCTTGGTCTAAATTACCTAATCAAGAAATCATGGGAATCATAGTGGGGTTTGTAATCTCTGCTGTTGTAGGATTTGTTGTCATTAAATTATTTTTGAAATATATTGAACATCATAAATTAAATGTATTTGGTTGGTATCGGATTGGTTTGGCTATTTTGCTAATAATTTGGATGTATTTGAAATAAAAACACACCCCACCGTGCAGCGGCACAGTAGGGTGGTGAAGGTCAGACCTTCGGTTCGTCTTCGAAGGGGTTGGACAGGAACCTGCGAATGGGCCAGGTCAGGATGTTGTAGATGAGACGGATGAAGCGGCCGACGATGTTCTTCTTGGACTTGAAGGAATCGATTACCCAACAGAAGATTCCCACCACCCACCCGGCGATCATCCACGCAAGCTTTATGGGCCAGATGAATGGGCCTACGTAGAAATAGAGCTTGCGATCGGAGTCCTTCAGAACTGCCTCAATCACGGGGCCGGAGCTTCCGGCGGCGATGTATTCGACGTTCTTCGTGCTCGTGGCAATGGTCCAGGAAGCTGCGAACCAGAGACCCTTGTTCATGCGGAAGGTACGGTCAGAGCCAAGGTAGGCGTTCTTCATGATCTGGAAGGATTTCCAGTTGATGTAGAAGCCGATGTTGCAGTACACGATGATGAGTACAAGAGCGAGCGCTAGCTGCAGCGACCAGTGCATAGACCAGGGGTTCCAGAAGTAGCCGAGCGGTTCCATGGGGCACCAAAAAGAGGTTAATCCCGTCGCACTAGCGACAATTTAAATTACTATATAGCATAAGATTTGTCAAGTATGAAAAAAACATTAAAGGTTATTGGTGTGACTTTGCTCGGAATTTTTCTTCTTTTAGTTCTTGTCTGGGCTAGCCTATATGCAGCTACGATCTATTATGATAAAACAGAGTGCAAGTCTGATGCTGAGTGTACGGGAAATCAAACTTGCGATTCGGCCGATCATTTTGGGTTTTGTGGTCCGGGAGATATGGGTTTTTCTTGCGTACGAGGTTCAGCTTGTATTGAAAACTACTGCCCAAAAGGTAAGGTTGCAGTAACATGTAATCGCAGCGAAGATTATAAAAAATATTTCCCAGTTGATAAAAAATCCCAAGAAAGAATGAATTGGGTTAAAGAAAAAGGACATTATTGTGTCAACAATGATAATTGGTGGGAAGAAGTTGATAAGTTGTCAATAGAAACAGGTACGTCTTGCGTTGCAGCGTGGTATTAAAATAAATTTATGAAAGTCGTTATCCTTGCTGGCGGTGGTGGGACTAGACTCTGGCCACTCAGCCGCGAACAAAAACCAAAGCAGTTTACCAAAATTATTGGTGACGAAACATTGTTTGAACAAACAGTGAAAAGATTTTTGTTGAATTTTGAGCCAAAAGATATTTACGTTTGTCTTAACAAAAACTTGGTTGAGCAGGCTCAATTATTGGCACCAGTCATTCCTAAAGAAAATTATATTATTGAACCAGAGAAACGAGATACTGCACCGGCCATGGGATTTGTTGCGGCCTTTTTGTTTAATCAATCGCCGGACGAACCGTTTGTTTATGCACCGGCTGACCACTTTATCGGCGACGAACAAAAATTTATTCGTTGTTTAAAAATTGCTGAGAAAACGATTCTAGAAACAGGTAAGATGTTAGACATTGCTGTCTGGCCAACTTTCCCCAGTACTGTTCTTGGTTATACACATATTGGCGAGCGTGTGAGTGAAGATGATGGCATCGAGATTTTCCGCTTTCTCGGACATGCAGAAAAACCACAGTTTGAAGTAGCCAAAGAATACTTGAAACAAGGTGATTATCTGTGGCATGCGAATTATTATATGTGGACACCTAGGAAGATCCTTGAAGCATTTCAAAAGCATAGTCCAAGTCATCATGGCGTACTATTGGAAATTGTCAGTTCTTTGCAGAATGATGATAAGCATAAGATTGATGAATTATTTTCTACAATGGATAAAATTTCGTTTGATTATGCAGTCACCGAAAAAATTGAACCGGAAAACGTCTTAATCATAAAGGGTGATTTTGAGTGGAGTGATGTTGGCGCCTTTGATGTTTTATACGAGGCTCAAAAAGCTGCTGTAGATGAAAACAGCAATGTTGTCTTTGGCGAAATGGTTGCAGAGGACACAACTGACTGTCTTGTGTACGGAAAGCCAGGCAAGGTAATCGCGACTGTTGGTTTAAATGATTTTGTTGTTGTGGATACTGATGATGTACTTTTAATTTGTCCAAAGGGAAGGTCACAAGACGTAAAAAAACTAGTTGCTAAGCTAAAAGAACAAAAACCCGGCACTATAAAGTACCTTTAAGTGCAAGGTAAACAAAAATATTTATAATTATGCGTAAAATATTCAAAGCTTTAAGTTTACTTGTCGTCATAGCAATTATTTTCTTAATTGTGATGAGCATCCAGGTCTCGCGGACTAATGATAACCAGTTTGGTCAAAAAGAATTTGTCATTGAATCAGGACAAGGAGTGCGAACAATTAGTAGAAATTTGTTTGATGCTGGTATTATTCGTAGTAAATTTTGGTTTAATGCTTATGTCTACATGAAAGGCGAAAAAACTTCTTTTTTTGATGGAACATTTGCTTTAAGAACTGACACCTCAACTAAAAACATTATCAAGGAGCTTCTAAGCCAACGAGAAACAAAGGAGATTGAAATTAAAATTCTTGAAGGTTGGAATTTAGCAGACATTGATGATTATTTATCAAAGCAACAAATTTTGAAACCCGGGGAGTTCATGGGGTATTGCGAAAGCATTAAGGGAAATAAATTATTGCAACTGAGCATTGAGAACGAGTGGCCCTTGTTGCGTGAAAAACCATCGGCCGCATCGTTGGAAGGCTTTTTGTATCCAGATACTTATCGCATCTATAAACAAACCACAGCCGAAGAAATTGTCCATAAAATGATTGATAACTTTCATGTTAAAGTCGACCAGTCTCTGCGTGATGAGATTAAAAAACAAAAGAAAGACTTTTATCAAGTTTTAACTTTGGCCAGTATAGTTGAAAAAGAAATGTATGGTTACGAAAATCGACAAAAGGTGGCGGATGTTTTTCAGAAAAGATTAGATGTTGGTATGGCATTGCAGTCTGATGCAACAGTGAATTATATTACGAAAAAAGGCACAGTTCGCCCAAGTTTAGAAGACACAAAAACAGATTCATTGTATAATACTTATAAATATCCGGGGCTGACACCAACGCCGATTTGCAACCCAAGCATTGAAGCAATAAAATCAGTGATTTATCCTCAGGCAAATCCGTATTGGTATTTTTTAACAACGCCCGACGGAGAAATTATTTTTAGTAAAGATCATGACGAGCACATAAAAAACGTTAATAAATATTTAAACTAATATGCTAGACAAAAAGTTTTGGGAAAAGGTTTTTAAAGAACAGGCTAATTTTGATGTTTCCCGAAGAAAAATTATTGCTGAAAGTGCCGCCGCTTTGCACGCTTCTAAATTGTCTATATTTGCTTTGCACCGTGATGATCTTGCAGAGGCTAAAACAAAACTTGAAGAAGCTAAAAAGGGGCTGCAAAGTTTAGATAAGCGTTTTGGAAAAGATTTCCGATTACGCATGGAAGGATCTTGGAAGGCGGCGGTCGAAGAATTCTCGGAAGCAAAACTATTTTTAGATTTTTGCACAGGGAAGAAAATTGACGGTATTAAGGATTTAAATGTTGAAGCTGATGAATATATCGGAGGGATGTCCGATTTAACCGGAGAGATTTTACGCAAAATGATTATTTGGGCCACACAGAAGCAGGATGATAAATTAAAACCAGCTGCCGAAGTTATTGGTGACGTCGTGCATGAACTTATGCAACAAAATTTGGGTGGTTATTTAAGAACGAAATTTGATCAAGCTAAAAAGAACCAACATAAGTGCGAAGAAGTTCTTTATGATATTAGTTTAAGACGCTAGACTTTTTTATGCAGCATTCAAGTCGACAAACACAACGGGAGCTGGAGTATGCACGGCAAAACAAGGAATACGTAGAAGATAAACGTGAGCGTCTAGCTGAATTCAAAAAGTCGTCAAATGAAGATGAAAAAAAGAAGGAAAAACATTCCAGCAGTTATTATTGTTGCATTTCAATCTTTGTTTTGGTGGTGCTTTCTTGTGGATTGATTTGGTATTTTGTGGTTAACATAAAGGATAGTGTTTATAGGGAATGGGTAAGTAAGCGAGAACAAGTTCAGAATGTTTTGCCACAAGGAAAAGAAGAAATAAAAAAAAGCCTCGAACAGGGTGAGGACTTATTGAATCAGACGCAAAATACTGCGACAGATTTGAAAACTAAATATGAAAAGGCGGAAGATTTATATCAAAAGGGTGTAAATACGGTTGATCAGTTGGAAGCAGCGAAAGAGAAAGTTGAGAATATTGTTAAATGATATATTTCTTGAGTTGTTGTAACGCTGCAAATCGATGATTTATTTCTTCATGTTCAGCTGGGGTTAATTCTCCCAGCATTTTTTTATACTTTGGTACAAGAAAGATTGATCGGAAAGGGTAGCCTGGTTGAATTGGAATTGTTTGCCGTTCAACAATGCTGCCTTCAATTGTACCCCTGCCAAACTTCGGCTCCTGCCCAGGCCTGCATAATGCCAAGGTCGAAACTAAGCGGCAGGTCCTTTTCTCTGCTGGGACATCTTTTAATTTTAAAAATGTATAATCAATCATTGCTTCATCGGTCATGCGAGTTCCATCCCAACGACGGCTTTTAACTCCAGGTTCACCATTTAAAGCATCAATTTCTAATCCGCCATCATCAGCTAGTGTCGGTAGGTTTGTTAGTTTGCAAAAAAACTTTGCTTTGATCAAAGCATTCTCTTGAAAAGTTGTTCCGGTTTCTTCCACATCATCAGTAATATTCAAGTCATCTAATGATAAAGCCTCAATATCCCAAAGTTTCAAAAAGTTTTTTAATTCCTTTGCTTTGCCTTCGTTGTGTGTTGCAATAACTATTTTCATATTTAAAAGGGAATAATGAATAAAGAATAATGAATAGTTAGTAAATAATTTTGTCTTTCTTCTTTATTCTATATTCTTTATTCTTTTTTGGGAAATAAATTGAGGGTCGACGCTGCTGAGCATCGACCCTCGTGAACATGCCACTACGACCGCGACCTTGACGGGGTGCCTGCGATCAGAACAGACCCTGTCTTGGTCCGGAACGAACCTCGGGGAACGAGCGTCCCGTTGTGCTGGGACGCGAGGGAGCTACGTGAACCAGCTCGGATAACGATTCCACATGGGGAATGTCTCCTTCTGCTGTAGCCGTTGGACAGAGATGCCTACCGGCCCTTGTTCTTGCTCTCGTACCGAGTTCGTTGGGCACGTCGCGAGTTGAGCTCTCGCAGCGTGCCGTCAGAAGCCGAAGATGAGCGTACCGGAGTGGAGCCGCATGAAGCCTCCGTTCTTGAGCAGTTTGAAGCCAGGAATGACGTTGGGTGATGGCTGAAACCCTTGACGTTCAACGTCGTAAGACGTCAGGGCAAGCCGTGCGTCATGTCCGCCGCTGGCGGACAACTCGAGCTACTCGAACCAGTTGGGAAAACGCGTGTGCATCCTCCATCCTCCTTTCGTATCTTCACGACAGGAACTCTCTCGATGAACTCTCGAAGGTCTCTTGAGCGAATGCGAGAAGTTCAGGTGTTCTTGTCCTTGGAACGGAACGGGGGCGGGCGAGCCTTAGTCATGCGTACCTCCAGGTGTGAGAACCTTGAAAGCCAACGTGGTGTTGATGGCCAGAAGCCGATATCCGAACGGAATCGGCCTCTTTCTCGCTAACACCACAAAAGCGAGACGATAAAAATATCCTAAACTATTTATAAACTAATGTCAAGTTTTTGGTAAAGGAAAAAGCGGCCGAGGTGAGTCGAACCGCTTCTGAACTGCTTGCCCGCCACGCTGTGGCATCGCTTCGAGGGAGTTCAACCCCGGAAAAGCCTGCTCTTGTGACTAAACTCTAGGTGGCCTTTCAACCCTAGAGCACCGATACGTAGGTCATGCTTCTTCCTCGACGTGTGGGTGGAACTCGCGCTAGTCCGATAGCACAGGGTGCATCTCAGAGGCCCGATGACTATATAATAGCATAATAATATAATTATGTCAATAGGTATTTTAGATAAAGCTAAATTTTGTCTAATTTTAAACAAAAAAAGAAGGGGTACTGCGCGAGCAAATACCCCTTATGAATCGTGCCACCATTACAGTGGCGAGATCATGGTGTCCTCCAGTGATGGGAAAGACTAAAGTGACTACATTGTTACATAAAATTACTCATCTGTCAATAGTTGAGCTTAAGAAATAGACAAAATCGTCTGATTTTAGTATAATTTAGCTAATATGCTTTACATTGTAGCCACACCAATTGGAAACCTCGAAGATATCACTTTTAGAGCCCTCAGAACGCTTAAAGAGGTAGATGTCATCTTGTGTGAAGATACCAGACAAACCATGAAACTGTTGTCTCATTTTCAATTTTCCAAGCATCTGGTCTCACTGCACCAACACACTTCAGACGAAAAGATGGTGGCCCTTTTAAAGCAGTATGAAAACATTGCTTATGTGAGTGATGCCGGAACTCCAGGGATTTCTGATCCTGGGAATAAGCTTGTCGCGAAGGCTATTGAGATGAACCTTCCTGTTTGTCCAATTCCAGGTGTCGCGGCTGTGACAACAGCACTTAGCATTTCTGGTTTCCAAACAGATCATTTTATGTTTTTGGGTTTTATGCCCCTGCGCGGGCGAACAAAAATATTTGAACTAATTAAAAATTCTTCTGTGACCATAGCTTTTTATGAGTCACCACATCGTATTGTCAAAACTTTGGAAGCATTAAAGCCAATCGTCGGGAACCGTTCGTTCTGCGTGTGCCGCGAGTTGACTAAGAAGTTCGAAACTATTTATCGCGGAACAGTTGACGAAGTGCTTCCAGAAATAGCTAAAAAAGTAAAAGGTGAATTCACCGTCATTATTAATAAATAATATGCAATTTGATTTTACTGAAAATGAATTGAAAATGGAACGCTTCTGGGTAAGTCAGGCAGCCTTAATTATTAGAGATAACAAAATTTTAATTTTAAAGGTGGCCGAAAATTCAAATTGGGTTTTCCCGGGAGGCAGAGCTGATCTTGGAGAAACCCGAGAAGTGGCTTTTGATCGAGAACTAAAAGAGGAAATAAACATTGATCATTATCAGGTTTCGGGCGTGATTGCTTATGATATGTTTTATACAGCAAATCGCCATGTGCCTGTTTGCGTTATTGCTAATTTAGTTGACATTGGTGATGCTGAAATAGTTATCAGCTCCGAGCATTCGGAATCTAAGTGGATTAGTTTGTCGGAAATTAATGATTATAAATTCGCTTGGCCCAAAGCAAAAGAATTTATTGAAAAAGCTTTTGAAATGTATAATAAATAAGTCTCTAAAAAATGAATATGGAAAAATATTACATCACAACTCCCATATATTACGTTAATAGCAAGCCTCATATCGGTCATGCTTATACGACGATAGTAGCTGATATTTTAGCGCGTTATTATCGTTTGAAATTAGGACAAGAAAATGTTTGGTTTTTGACTGGGACAGATGAACATGGATCAAAAATTGCTCAAGTAGCCGAAAAAGAAGGTAAAGACCCGCAGACTTTTGTTGATGAGGTATCAGCTCTTTTCCAGTCTTCTTGGAAGAATTTAAATATCAGCAATAATGATTATATTCGTACTACCGAAAAAAGACATGAAGAAGTTGTTATTGAAATTTTAACAAAATTAAAATCTGCGAAAACCCCACTAGGGAATGATTTTATTTATTCGGGCGATTACGAGGGTTTGTATTGTGTTGGTTGTGAATCTTACAAAAAAGAAGAAGATTTAGTTGATGGTAAATGTCCAGATCATAACAAGGAACCTGAATTACTTAAAGAAAGTAATTGGTACATACGTTTGTCAGATTATGCCAAGGTTCTTAAGGACAAAATTCAAAGCGATGAAATAAAGGTTTTGCCAGCAGATCGTAAAACAGAAGTTTTATCATTTATTGAACAGGGTTTGGAAGATGTGGCCATCAGCCGGCAGCAAGTAAAGTGGGGCATACCAGTACCATTTGATAAAGAACAAACGATTTATGTCTGGGTTGATGCACTTCTAAATTATGTTTCAGCTCTCGGATATCCAAACGACGAAAAATATAAAAAGTTTTGGCCGGCCGATACGCAACTCTTAGCAAAGGACATTTTGAAGTTTCATGCCATCATTTGGCCAGCAATGCTCATTGCGGCCGGCATCGAAGCACCAAAAGAGCTTTTTATTCATGGCTATTTTACTATCGACGGCAAGAAGATGAGCAAAACCATTGGTAATGTTATCGATCCAAACGATTTGGTTGCCGAGTTTGGTGTGGACGCAGCTCGATATTTAATCGTTTCGCAATTTCCTTTTGGACAAGATGGTGATGTTAAAGCTGAGGAATTCAAAGTTAAATATAATTCAGACTTAGCTAATGGCGTCGGCAATTTGGTCAGCCGTGTAATCACTATGGCTGAAAAGTATTGCGACAATAAAATTCCAGCCTTGAAATATACTGGCGCTTTTGATTTAACCGCACTTTGGAAAAGAGTGGAACAAAATTATACAGATTATAAAATCTATGAAAATTTACGTGAAATCCAGGACTTAATTAGCTGGGCCGATAATCATATTGCAGAAACAACTCCTTGGGCTAAGGCTAAAGAAGGAAAAGTTGATGAGGTAAATCAGATAATTTATAATTTAATTGAGGTCTTGAAACAATTAGCAGGATTAATTTTACCGATTTTACCACAAACCGGAGCAGAAATTCTCAGACGAATAAATTTTGTTTCCGCTGACATCGAATCTATTAAAACTTTGAATAATCTTGATTCAGAAAAAACATTAGATAAAGGCGAGCCTTTATTTTTGCGAAAATAAAAATGATTCAAATTATCACTTACATTAATCCTGACTTAGATGGCTATGCCTGTGCTTTGGGTTATGCGGAATTACTGCAAAAACAGGAAATTGAGGCTGAGGCAGTCATAATAGGTGTTCCGGTTAAGGAAGTTCAATATATTTTGGAAAAAAATAAATTCACTCCTTTTCTTAAGAACTTGGATGTGAATTCTAGGTTCATTCTTGTAGACGCTAGTGATGTCGTTGCTATAGACTCGCAAGTTGATCCACTTAAGGTAATTGAAGTTATTGACCATCGCATTGTTAACCAATCAAGTGCATTTGTTAATGCGAAGATTCAAATAGAGCTGGTCGGGGCAGCGGCTACCTTGATTGTAGAAAAGTTTATAGTGGCGAGGATAGAACCAACTCAAGAAACTGCCGCTTTGTTGCTTGGAGCAATTGTTTCGAACACGATCAATTTTCACAATAATGTTACTACCGAGCGTGATCGTGTCGCTGCTGAATGGTTGAAAAAGTTCACGAACTTTGATGAAAGGATGATCGATGAAATGTTCAAATATGCTTCAGAATTCGATGTTAAAGATTGGCAACCATATTTTGCAAGCTTCGAAATAGCTGGTAAAAAAATTGGCATTGCACAGTTGGAAATTGTTAATGTTAAAATTTTTGTAGAGAATAATTTGAAGCTTATAAAGGGAAAGTTACAAAGTGTCGTTAATGATTTTGATTATTGTTTTTTGACCTGTGTTGACCTGGCGGAATACAGTAATAGTTTTGTATCCACTGACCTTAATACGAGAGAAATGTTGCAAAATATTTTAAATATAAGTTTTACAGACGTACTTGCAAAAAGCGATGGCATTATCATGCGCAAAGAACTCGTCCCATTAATAAAAAATTATTTAGAAAAATAAAAATATGATAGACACACACGCCCATGTGAATTTTGGCACTTTCAAAGAAGACTCCGATAAGGTTATTCAAGCTGCTTTAGATAAAAAAATTGCTATTATTAATGTCGGTTCACAGATTAGTACTAGCCGGCGCGCAGTGGAACTGGCTGCAAAATATCCGCGTGTGTTTGCCGCCATTGGTTTGCATCCGATCCAGTTGCAGGACGAAGAAGTGGTGGAGGAGGGAATTACTTTTACGACACGAAAGGAAGAGTTCAGTCATTCAACCTACAAAGAGTTAGCTAAACAAAAAAATGTTGTGGCCATCGGCGAGACAGGTTTGGATTATTATCATATTCAAGATAGGCCTAACCTTAAGGAGATTGTTGAAGAGCAGAAGAAAGTTTTTCATCAACATATAGATTTAGCCAATGAAATGAAACTGCCGATGATCATTCACACTCGGAGCGGCAAAAATAATAGCGATGCGTCTTGTATCGATATTCTATCGGAATTGAAAAAGAATAAACCAAAATACGGTGGGGTTATGCATTGTTACGCTGGGCCGCCGGAATTGATTAAAGATTTTGTGGCCTTGGATATGTACATTAGCTTTAACGGTATTTTAACTTTTGATAAAACAGGACTCATCGAAAAAATCTTGTTTTCAACTCCCGAAGACCGAATTTTGACTGAAACAGATTGCCCTTATCTTACTCCCGCACCATATAGAGGTAAACGCAACGAACCAGCCTACGTAGATTTTGTTGTTTCTAAGATTGCCGAACTAAAAAATCGTGAATTTGCTGAAATTGATCTTTTGACGACTAGAAACGCAGAACGACTTTTTCATATCGCTTTACAATAAGATTTCATGATCAAGCATAGTATTGCGACTTATAAACAATAATGCTTGATTTTTTTTTATTTTCATGATAGATTGTAGGTGCTTTTCTATGTCTACACAAAACAGTAAGAATGAGAAAGTTTGGTGGCAACCGGCTATCGAAGTCTTTGCTCAAATTTCGAGCTGGATTGTTTTGCCCTTGCTTATCGCCATCTTTTTAGGTAAATGGTTGCAAGGCAAATGGGGGCATGAACCCTGGATATATATCGGTTGCGTAGCTATTGCTTTTATCCTCACAAATGTTGCTTTGGTAAGAATTGCTCTGCAGGCAGCCAAAAAAATGCAAACGATCGTTGATGAATCAGAAAAAAAGAACCAGAACGATAAAGGCTCTGGATCCGCCCAAAACCATAAAGGTATTGGGCAAGTAAAATAATAATGTATGGCTCAAAGTGGTCACGCGACAACTGAAGTGCAAGAAATAGAAACTGCTCCAACAGAAGAGGCAGTTGCGCTTGCTCACAACTCTGCGGAAGCAAAAACAGAAGTTTCGCATGAAGCTACTTTAGCCGCAGAGCCGATTGCACATTTTGGAGATTTCCCAATTACAAATTCTTTATTAAATACCTGGATAGTTGTAGCTATCCTTTTTATTTTTGCGCTTGTTTTAAGATCTAAATTAAAAATGATCCCCAAGGGTTTGCAGAATTTGTTTGAAATTGTAGTTGATGGAGCCTTGAATTTATGCGACTCGGTTACCAACGACCGAAAAAAAACTTTGAAAGTTTTCCCAATCGTTTTCAGCTTTTTTACTTTCATTCTAATTGCGAATTGGATGGGCTTAGTTCCCGGGATTGGTTCAATCGGATTTATTGAGACCGAAGGTACCCATAGCATTTTTGTTCCGTTTTTCCGCGGAGGCACAGCAGATTTGAATACTACTTTAGCCTTAGCGCTAATTGCGGTGATTGGGTCAAATATTTTTGGCATTATCGCTGTCGGCGGCTGGAAATACTTCAATAAGTTTGTGAATTTAAAAGTTTTAGCCAGTATTCCATTTCAGATAAAAAAAGATCCAAGCGTCATTATTGTTAATCCCATTAAGTTTTTTGTAGGTATTGTTGAAATTATTGGTGAAGTTGCCAAAATTGCCTCACTTTCATTTCGTCTTTTTGGTAATGTTTTCGCTGGTGAGGTTTTACTCTCGTCTTTGGCTGTAATTCTGGCTTTTGGATTACCAATTCCATTTATGTTTTTAGAAGTTATTGTAGGTATAATTCAAGCATTGATATTTGGCATGCTAACACTAGTATATTTCAGCATCGCCATGACAGAAGAAGAACATTAATTAACTAAGGGAAGAATAACCGACGTTAAAAAATAATTTCATCGTCGAGAAAATTCTAACCTATATGAATATGGATATCGCTTTACTAGCTAAAGCCATCGCCATCGCTATTGGAGGTCTTGGACCTGCCTTGGCTATTGGTAAGATCGGTGCTAAGGCTATGGAATCAATTGGTCGCAACCCAGAAGCTGCAGGAAAAATTTTAGTTCCCATGTTACTCGCAGCTGCTTTCGCCGAAGCTATTGCTATTTACGCTTTGGTTATTGCTTTCAGCATCAAATAGTTTGTTCTTAAATTACTCTGCTTATTTGAGCAGGGTAGTAAAGAGTAAATTATAAAATATAAATATTCATATGGATGATTTAATAAAAACATTTCACATTGATTGGAGATTACTAATTGCCCAAATAATTAATTTTAGCATTGTGGTGGTTGTTTTGGGTTTATTTGCCCTAAAACCATTAATAAAGATGATGAAAGAAAGGGAAGATAAAATTACTGAAGGGATTAAGCATGCTGAAGAAATGGAAGAAAAGATAAAAGACGTGGCTAAATTAAAAGAGGAAGAAATAAAACAAGGCAGAAAAGAAGCGCAAAACTTAATTGCTCAAGCCGAAAAGAAAGCTGAAGATTTACGACAAGAAAAAATAAAGAAAACAATAACTGAAATTGAAAAAATGGCAGTGGATGCGCGTGGTCGTATTCGCGAAGAACGGGATGAGATGATTAAGAGTGTAAAAGATGAGTTGGGTGCTTTGATAGCTACCGCTTTGAATCGCGTTACAAGTAATGTTATTTCAGAAAAAACACATACGCAGGTAATTGATGATGTTATTAAAGATCTTGAAAAAGAAGCTATCAAAAAATAATTATGTCTCAGACTTCTACAATTAAGCATTATGCCACTGCCTTAGTCGAACTTGGTATCGAAAATCAATGTTACGAAGCTTTAGTTGCAGACTTAGTAGATGTTGATGCTAAAATCAATGCAAATTTAGAATTTAAAAAGTACTTAACAGATAAACACGTCACATTCACGAAAAAGCAAGAATCTTTAAAAAATACTTTTCAAGATTTTATCAGCGATAAAACATATAATTTTTTATATTTATTGATTAAAGACGGAAAGCTTCTCGATTTATCTTCTATTCTTGCCGTTGCTGCTAAAACGCATTTGAAATCACAGGATTTATTCGAAGTTATTGTAGAGTCAGTTATCCCACTCACCGCAGCACAAGAAAAAAAGATTCAAGAAAAATTATCTCAAACTATTAAGCAAAAATTAATTACCAAAAATATAATTAATCCCGAAATTATCGGCGGTCTTAAAATTTTCTTAGGTGATACTGAAATTGATGGCAGTATCCGAGGAAAGATTTTGCGACTAAAGAAAAAGATTGAGGATTACGAATAAATTATCAAATAATAATATGGTACAAAAAAAAGACGATTACGTAATAGAAGCCTTAAAGAAACAAATCAACGAATTCAAAGAACATGTGGCCGTTGATACGGTTGGGCGTGTTTTGGAAGTGGGCGATGGTATTGCCAAAATATCTGGACTTTCGAATGTTATGTATTCAGAGATGTTAGATTTTGGTGCTGGTGTCTTTGGTGTTGCTTTAAACCTTGAAGAAGATGCCGTCGGTGCCATGATTTTGGGTGATTGGTTAAAGATTAAAGAGGGCGATGTCGTTAAAAGTACTGGACGTGTTTTGGAAGTACCAGTGGGCGAGAATTTAATTGGACGTGTGGTTAACCCTTTAGGTGAGGCTATGGATGGTAAAGGTAGAATTGACTCAAAAATATTTTATCCGGTAGAAAAAATAGCGCCCGGTGTTATTACCCGCAAATCTGTAAATGTTCCAGTCCAAACTGGTATTAAAGCTGTTGATTCCATGATCCCAATCGGACGTGGTCAACGCGAACTTATTATTGGCGATCGTCAAACAGGCAAGACCGCGATTGCTATTGATACAATTATCAACCAAAAAGGAAAAGATTTAATTTGTGTCTACGTTGCGATTGCTCAAAAAGAGTCAAAGATTGCTAAGATTGTAGCCAAGCTTGAAGAAGCCGGCGCTATGGATCATACGATTATTGTCTTGGCTGGTGCTTCTGCTCCAACATCATTAAATTACATCGCACCTTTTGCTGGTTGCGCTATGGCGGAATATTTTATGGATAAGGGGAAGGATGTTTTAATCGTTTATGATGATTTATCAAAACATGCTGTGGCCTATCGCGAAATTTCATTATTATTGCGACGACCACCGGGACGTGAAGCTTATCCTGGAGACGTTTTCTATTTGCATTCTAGATTATTAGAAAGATCAGCTCGATTAGATAAAGAATTTGGTGGTGGTTCAATAACAGCTTTGCCAATTATCGAAACTCAAGCTGGCGATATTTCTGCTTATATTCCAACCAATGTAATTTCAATTACCGATGGACAGATTTTCTTGGAAAGTGATTTATTCTACCAAGGTATACGTCCAGCGATTAATGTGGGTTTGTCTGTTTCTCGCGTTGGTTCAAGCGCTCAAATTAAAGCCATGAAAAAAGTGGCTGGTAAATTGCGTTTGGAAGTGGCTCAGTACCGAGAATTAGCTGCCTTTGCCCAATTCGGTTCAGATTTAGATGAATCAACTAAGAATCAACTTGAACGTGGTAAGCGTATCGTGGAAATTTTGAAACAAGGTCAATACGTTCCAATGGCAGTTGAAAAACAAGTTGTGATTCTTTTTGCTGCGATTAAGGGCTTACTTGATAACGTAGATGTCAGTAAACTAAATGAGTTTGAAATTGGATTACATAATTATTTAGAAACTACTGTTCCAGAAATTTTGAAAGAAATTTTAGAAAAAAAAGAAATTGATGAAACATTAGAAACCAAAATCATCAAAACCATCAATGAATACAAGTCAACTGTAGATGAATTATTAGTAAAAGCAGAAACAGTAGAATAAAAACAATATGGCTGGAGGTACAAGAGAATTAAAACGTCGCATCAAATCCGTTGCTAGTACCCAAAAGGTAACTAAGGCCATGGAAATGGTGGCAGCCTCAAAAATGCGTCGCGCGATTGCATCTGTTTTAGCTACACGCGATTATTCCAACCTTGCGTGGGCGACTATTATGAACTTGGCACAAAGAACAGACTCGGCGTTACATCCATTGTTGGCAAAAAAAGATAAAGTTGAAAATGTCTGTTTGATTCTTGTTAGTTCAAACCGCGGACTTTGTGGTGGCTTTAATATGCAGGTTGTCCAAAAAGCTATTAACTCAATCAAAAAACATGAAGAAAATGTTAAAGTTACGGATGTGATTACCATGGGAACAAAGGGCCGAGATATTATTCGTGGTTTTAAGTTCAATGTTGCAGCTGATTTTAAGAAACAGGATTTAACTCTACGAGTGGCTGATGTTTATGCAGTCGCGCATTTAATTATAAAAGATTTTACTTCTGGAAAATACGATAAGGTTTTCGTGGCTTTCACTGATTTTGTTTCAACTTTAAAGCAAGAACCACGCGTCAAGCAATTGCTGCCGATAGATCAAGAACCAGATGAATATTTGGGAGTAGTTGGAAAAAGTTCTGGAGTTGGTACGACAAAAAAGTTTATTCAAGAAAAAGCCGAAAAATATTTGAAAAAAGGTGAGTATTCATATGAATATGTTTTTGAACCAAATGCAAAAACAGTTTTAGAAGAAATGTTGCCACGTTTAATAGAAACTCAAATCTATCAGGCAGTTCTTGAATCAGAAGCTTCTGAACATAGCGCTAGAATGTTCTCTATGCGTAACGCATCAGAAGCGGCATCAGATATGATTAGCGATTTGTCATTATCATATAACCGTGCCCGTCAAGCTGGTATTACTCAAGAAATCGCGGAAATTAGTTCAGCTGCTGAATCTTTAAAGAAATAATTATGAAAAAAGTTTTAGTCTTAATTGTTGTTTCTATACTCTTTTTGAGTGCTTGTGTTTTTGATGAGGACAATGAACAAAAGACTGTTGAAAATGTTGCTCCACAGGCAGTAAGTCAAGGAATTAGAATCCAAGATGTGGGTCAAAAAATTACTGGAGGCTTTGTAATCACAGAAAGTAGTGAAAGGGGGATGACGGCCAAGGGTAATTTAAAAGTAACAGGAAATTTCTTTATAAAAGAAGGGCCAGAATGTGCATATAATTGTGGCGAGGTATGTGTTATAGCCGATCAGGCATTGCCATGGGGGCAAGAGTTCTGTTTTGCAAACAATCTGCTAAAGGAAAAAGTATCTGGCCGGGCAGAAATGATAGTAACGACATTGGGAGTCCCTTATGAAGGCGCTATATATGCAGAGGTTGAGCAAGTTAAAGTTTTAGAGGGAAAAAGTCAGGACGTAAAACCAGATGAGGAAAAAACAATCTGGTGCACAGCACTTACTGGCGGTAAATATCTTTGTTCCATTGAGGAATATAACCTTAATTTTATTACCAAGGCAACAGAGGCAGTGTTACATACTCAATATAGTGAAGACTATCAACACAGTATTGTTTCGTTTGATAAAGACATTGATATTTATATAGGTAAATATACAGACCTGCAAAAGTTGGTTGACCCTATGTATGCTGGTGATTTTAACCCGCGCGAAGATATTTTTCAGCCATTTGATTTTACAGTCGATGGTAATAAGGCTTATTTGTCAGAAAACCCAAAAGGTTGGTGTGATGGGATGGGGTGCAGCAAGCCTTACGTTGTTTGCGGGTTTATTAAGGATGGGGCTTGGTACGCAATTACTTTTTTTGGAAATGGATTATTGGATAAATCAGAAAAAGAATTTTTAAATAATATTAAATTTATAAAATAATAAGATATAAGTATGAATAAAGGAAAAGTTAAACAAATTATTGGACCGGTTATCGACGTAGAATTTGCTGATGAATTGCCACCAATTTATCAAGCTTTAGAAGTTATGGTGGGTAAAAATAAGCTGACACTTGAAGTCGCACAGCATTTGGGCGATCATAAAGTCAGAACTATCGCCTTGGGCGCGACAGAAGGTTTAAGCCGCGACGTTGATGTTATTGATACAGGTGCGCAAATTTCAGTTCCAGTTGGTGAGGAAACGCTTGGCCGCATGTTTAATGTTTTAGGTGAGACAATCGATGGTTTGGGAGAACTTAAAGTCAAAGAACGATACGAGATTCATCGTCCAGCTCCAAAATTTAAAGATCAAGCAACTAAAGTTGAAGTTTTTGAAACTGGAATTAAAGTTATTGATTTGATTTGTCCATTTATTAAAGGTGGTAAGGTTGGTTTATTCGGTGGTGCTGGTGTTGGCAAGACGGTTGTTATCATGGAATTGATCCGAAATATCGCTCAAGAACATGGCGGAAAGTCTGTTTTCGCTGGTGTTGGTGAACGTACTCGTGAAGGTAATGATTTATATCACGAAATGAAAGGCTCAGGAGTTTTAGCTAAAACATCATTAGTGTTCGGCCAAATGAATGAACCACCAGGCTCTCGCGCTCGTGTTGCTTTAACTGGATTAACTATGGCTGAATATTTCCGCGATCAAGGACAAGATGTATTACTTTTTGTAGATAATATTTTCCGTTTCACTCAAGCTGGTTCAGAAGTTTCTGCTTTGCTTGGACGTATGCCTTCCGCTGTGGGTTATCAACCAACTCTTGCTACAGAAATGGGCGAGTTGCAAGAACGCATTACTTCAACTAGCAAAGGTTCAATTACTTCTGTACAAGCTGTTTACGTTCCAGCTGATGACTTGACTGACCCGGCTCCTGCCACAACCTTTGGTCATTTGGATTCAACTGTTGTGCTTGCTCGTAGTTTGGCTGAACTTGGTATTTACCCAGCTGTTGATCCATTAGATTCAACATCATCAATTCTTGATCCAAACATGGTTGGGGAAGAACATTATCAAGTGGCTCGCGAAGTTCAACGCGTGTTGCAACGTTATAAAGATTTACAAGATATTATTGCGATTTTAGGTGTTGATGAATTGTCTGATGATGATAAAAAATTAGTTTCTCGAGCTCGCAAAATGCAAAAGTTTTTGTCACAACCTTTCTTTGTGGCCGAAACATTCACTGGTACTCCAGGGAAATATGTTTCAGTAAAAGAAACAATTCGCGGCTTTAAGGAAATTTTAGAAGGCAAACACGATAATAAACCTGAACAAGCTTTTTACATGAAAGGTACGATTGATGAAGTTGAAGGCTAAATATTATGGAAAAAATGAATTTTAAAATTGCCACTCCAGAACGTGTCGTCTTCAAAGAAGACGTTGATTCAGTTACTTTGCCCACAAGAGCTGGAGAAATTACTGTTCTACCAAATCACGTCCCGCTGATTTCAGTGTTGCAACCGGGAGAAATCCGCATTCAAAATGAGGGGAAAGAAACGGTTCTCGCCATCTCTGGTGGATTTGTTGAAGTTTTATCAACCAAGGTTGTTGTTTTGGCAGATACTGCTGAACGTTCAGAAGAAATTGATGTCGCCCGCGCTGAGGCTGCTATTCGCAAAGCTCAAGAATTGCGAGAAACAAGAGCAGCTGATAGTCGTGAGTTTGCAGCTCTTTCTGCTCAAATTGAAAAAGAATTGGCACGCGTTAAAGTCGGTCGTAAAATGTTGCATCGAGTTGAGATGCAGGGAGCTCAAAGAAGTCAATTAGAAAAAGAATAGAATCAATTTATCATAGAAGGTCAGAGTGTCATGCTCGTGACCTTTTATATTTATGACGTTTTTGCTATAATTGCATTGAATAAAAACAAAAAATATGGTGATCCTAGATTACATTTTACTCGGTATTATAATTTTGTTGGGTGTTTTGGGGTTGAGACGTGGATTGATTCAATCCGTTGGTTCAATTATTGGTATCATCATTGGTACGCTTGTGGCTAGTCGTTTTTATCCTTTGGTTGCAGATTGGTTTGGTGGATCAAATTTAACAACCCTGCTGACATTTATTGTAATTTTCAGTATAACTGTTAAACTGGTCAGTATCTTGTTTTGGCTCCTAGGGAAGATCTTTAAGATAATAACCATTCTACCCATCATATCGCATTTTGACCGGTTTTTAGGCCTAATTTTAGGGCTTGTAGAGGGGTTGTTAGTACTGGCGGTGATTCTAAGCTTCTTACTGAAATATCCGTTTAATTATTGGATAGTAACTCAAATGGGAGCTTCCATTGTGGCGAAAGTACTATTAAAGATCGGCTTCGTGTTTATTCCACTTTTCCCAGATGCTTTGAAAAAAATTAAATCATTCATGTAATATGTTTAATGTAAAATTTGTTCAAACTGTTGAAAATGTTGTATCGCTTCGCTTGTTGAAATTGTTTACTTGTTTACTTGTTTGCTTGTTTATTTTTTCCGGTTGCACAAAAGTAGGTGATTATTCATTCGTCAATTATGGACTGAACACCACCACCAATGAAATTGTTAAGGCTGCTGATGGACAAACAATTGCTTGGGTGTCACAAGATGGTAGCGGTGAAAAACTCATGAACAGAATTTTTTCTGCCACCAATTCCGGCAAAGAACAAAAAGAACTTTTGAGCATGGAACTGGAGAAAGAACGTTCACTACGTATATTGGGATTCTACCCGGAAAATTCAGTTTTTGTTTACGCTATTGAATATCAAAACCAAAACTTGGGACCAGCAAAACAACAGGAATCATTCTATAAATTTTTTAATGAAGAAAATTCACATAGCATCGGAAAAGATTATTTGCGATTTTTCAAAACAGATCGCGGGGTCATGGGCTTAAGAGTTGGCGATGTTTTGGCTTATTATCAACTATCAATGAACAATACTTACGCTATTGATTCTAAAAGTAATTACATCCAAGACAAAAAAGTAAAAGCCTTGTTTACAGACGCGCAATTAACACTGGATCTTAAAAAAATAGTTTATACTTTTGAATATGAACCGGCCACGCAAGGTTATAATCAGAATAAATTAATGGTCAGCGATTTTTATGGTGCTAACCGTAAAGAACTTGTAGCTTCAGATAAAAGCATCGATATTCTTGAAATGATTGGTAACGATAAGGTTAAAGCCAAAGTTGGTGACGAAGAAAAAGAATTTACTTTCTAAACAAATTATAGAGAGGCGAGCTAGACTCGTCTCTTTTTGTTTCCCATCTAAATACTTATTGTCGAGTAGAAACGAATAGGTTGATTAGCGATTTGTGTAATAATATCTAAATTTAGCTAAAAAAAGTAAGCATGCAGGTAGTTTTAGTTGACAAATACGCAAAAGCGTGTTATTATTGGGTTAATCGAAACTGTTCTACAACGAGGAGGAATCCATGAACTTGATCGCAATGGACATGCAAGCTCGTCAGGCGCGGGAGAAGTTCACGGTCGTGACCAAGCTGGGTGCTGCGGTCTGGACGCCGGTGGAGATCAGCCGCCTGGTGCACCAGTACAGAACCATCATCAGCACGCTCCCGAAGAAGCCCTCGATCGCGATTCTCGCGGGAGAGTACTCCAAGGACCAGCTCGTCGCGTTCCTCGGGACGGACGATCTCGAGGTCGAACTGGTGGTCGGTCGCCAGAACCCCAAGCTGCCGTTCAGTGCTCCGATGCTCTGAGCACGGCAAGTTCGAAAGAGAGGAACGGACATGCTGGTTCTGTTGACTCCTGCCAAGTTCACCGTCGTGACCTTGTTCGGTTTTGGGGTGTGGCATAAGGACGAGGTTCAACGTCTGGCGAACAGGCTGAGAGCCTGCGTCTACACGTACCCAAGGAGGCTCTCGGTCGCGATCATCGCGGGAGAGCATTCCAAGGACAAGATCGTCGAGGCCCTCGGGACCGAGAACTTCGCCGTCGAGCTGAAGGTCAAGTGTTAGAAACCAGTCACTCAAGGTTTCAAGAGGCGAGCAGCTTCGTAGTTGCTCGCCTTTTTCATTTGAAAGAATGTCTCAACTCGTCTCTTTTTGTTTAATATGCTAATATTTACTTGAATATGAGCTTATTAGAATCATCAAATAAAGAACAGCTTTCGGCTATTATGCATGAGGCAGGTCCCCAGCTAATTGTCGCGGGAGCTGGTACAGGCAAGACGCGGGTAATTACGGCCCGTATTGCTTATTTAATTACAGAAAAGAATGTTAATGTCGACGAGATTCTCGCTCTGACTTTTACTGATAAAGCCGCCGAAGAAATGGAGGAGCGTGTCGATCAAATGTTACCTTATGGGTATGTTGATCTTTGGATTTCAACTTTTCATTCTTTCTGCGATAAATTATTAAAACGTCACTCTTTGGATATTGGTTTGTCGAATAGCTATAAATTATTTAATGAAACCGAGGCTTGGCTCTTAGTTAAAAAGAATTTAGAACGCTTTAACCTTGATTATTATCGACCACTAGGAAATCCCACAAAATTTATTCATGCTTTATTGAAGCATTTTTCACGTTGCAAGGATGAGGGTATTTCGGCCGAGGAATACTTAGAATTTGCTGAAGGTTTGAAATTAGATTCTGATGCAACCGAGTACGTCAAAAAACTCGATCTACCAGAAGATTTTTCTGAACTGACTAAAGCCGAGAAGCAAGCTTTGCTAAAGCAAGAAATTTTGCGTTTAAATGAAATCGCCAAGGCTTATCATACTTACCAACAACTACTTATTGAAAATGATGGCTTAGATTTCGGTGATCTTATTAATTATGCCATTAAGTTATTGAAAGAACGCCCACTTATTTTGAACAAATACAGAAAACAGTTCAAATACATTTTGGTTGATGAGTTTCAAGATACTAATTTTGTTCAATATGAACTCATTAAACTTTTGTCAGCACCAAAAAATAATTTGACAGTGGTGGGGGATGATGATCAATCAATTTATAAATTCCGTGGGGCTTCAATCAGCAATATCATGCAGTTTAAAGAAGATTATCCTGATGCTAAAGAAGTTGTTCTAACAGAAAATTATCGTTCTTGCCAAGAGATTTTAGATTTATCTTATAAATTCATTATTCAAAACAATCCGAATCGGTTAGAAGAAAAATTGAAAATAAATAAGAAATTGAAATCGAATGTTGCTGAAAAGGGGATTATTGAACATAAACATTTTGAAACTATTGATGCGGAAGCTCAATTTGTTATTAATCAAATTAGGGAAATTCAAAAAGTAACGCAATGCGAATGGTCACATTTCGCTATTCTAGTCAGAGCCAACGAAAGCGCCAATGTATTTATCAGTTATTTAGATGGCGCAAATATCCCGTATCAATTTTTGGCTTTACGCGGCTTGTATACCAAACCAGTTATTGTTGATTTGCTCAACTACTTAAAGTTGTTAGATGATTATCATGAAGGCGCTTCAGTTTACAGATTGCTGAATTTCCCTTGTTTTAAATTGAAGACTGATCAAATAGTGAAAATAGTTCACTACGCGAAGCAAAAAAGTTTTTCTTTGTACGATACATTAAAGAAGATCGTTGTCATCCCTGGCATTGAAATGGAAACAATAACTCAAGTTGGCAAAATTTATGCTCAAGTTGAAGCTGATAGTGCCTTGTCACAGAAGAAACGTCCAACTGAGGTCTTACTGAATTTCCTATATACTTCTGGTTATTTAGAATATGTTAAAAACCTAGATGAAAAAGTCGCTAAAGAAAATCTTGATTATATTCAACAGTTTTTTCAAAAAGTTAAAGAAATAGAAACGACTTATGAGGATGCACGAGTGAAAGATCTCGTGGAAATTTTCGATCTTGAGTTACAATCTGGCGAAGCTGGACGTTTGGCTTTTGATGTTGAAACCGGTCCTGATATGGTCAAAGTGATGACAGTCCATGGATCCAAGGGCTTGGAATTTGATTATGTTTTTTTGCCAAATCTTGTTGATCGTAAATTCCCAACAGACGAGCGCCGAGAAGCGATAGAAATTCCAGCAGCTTTAATCGAAGAGAATCTTCCAGAAGGTGATTTCCATTTAGAAGAAGAGCGACGACTTTTTTATGTCGCGATGACTAGAGCTAAGCGTGGTTTATTTTTTACCTCGGCAGAGGATTACGGCGGTGTGCGCAAAAAGAAACTTTCTCGATTTTTAATCGAACTTGGCTATAAAAAAGATGGTGAAGGCAACGAAGCCGTTGAAACAATATTATTGAAGCCAGCTTTAAAAACTAAAGTCGATAAGTTTGTTTATGAATTACCAAAACGTTTTAGTTTTTCTCAAATTGCCACTTACGAAAAATGTCCACTTCAATATAAATACGCCAATATTTTAAAAGTTCCGACCTTTGGTAGTCATTATTTCACTTTTGGGACTATCATTCACTCTACTTTGCAAAAATTTTTAGAAGAATCTTATCAAGTTAATAATAATGTTCAAGAAGATCTTTTTAGCAGTATTAAGAAGACGACGAAAAAGGGAACTTTATCGTTGGAAAGACTGTATGAAGTTTATGACGATGTTTGGTTTGATGATTGGTTCCAAGATCCTAAACAAAAAGAAGAATATTATAAAAAAGGGAAAGTAGTCCTGAAAAGTTTTCATGTTGATTTCAATCAAGAATTGCCGGAAGTAAGAAATCTTGAAATTTCATTTAAGTTGCCTGTTGGACCATATATGTTTTCCGGTAGAATTGATAGAGTTGATAATTTAGATTCTGGTTTAGTTCAAATCATCGATTATAAAACTGGCCAAGCCAAGGATGATAAATTAACAACAGACGATAAACGTCAACTTTTATTTTATCAGATCGCCGCCGAGGAAGCCTTGAAATTAAAAGTCGAGAAAATGACTTATCATTATTTGGAAGAAAATAAAAAAATATCATTTATCGGAAAAGAAAAAGATAAGGAAGAATTGAAAAACAGATTTATTGAAGATATTGAGCAGATCAAGGCTCAAAAGTTTGAAGCCACGCCCAGTCCGTATGTTTGTGGTAGTTGTGATTTTAGGAATATTTGCGAACATAAAAAATTGTAAAAAAAGGGCCACGCAAACTTGGGTCTGCGTGGCTCCTTGCGGCGAGATGTGACTCTGCCGCTAGTAGAAGACGACGGTGCTGTAGATGTCCTCGTTCGGGGTCACCTGCAGCTTCTCGGCGGTGTTCGCACCGTGGACCACGATGGCGTCGATCGGCGGAGTGCCCTTGTCGACGAAGAACCCGGTCTGGATCACGGTGTCGGGCTCGAAGGGCACCAGGATGTCGCACGTGACGCTGAACGCCGCGGCGGTGCCCTTGGGGATCACGGTGTTGGGCTGTACGTTGAACACGAGCACCCCGTACTTGTCGCCCAGCGTGAAGTCGGGTCCTCCCGTGTAGCTCATGGTGAAGCCGCCGGACACGAGCGAGCAGTTGTGCACGCGGTCGTACTGGTCGCCGGTGATGAACATGGCGACCACCACCTGGTCGAACTGCCCGTCTTCGTCGAGCTGCGAATCACCGGAGACCATGGCCAGGTTGAACCCGAAGAAGGTCTGGCCGTAGCCGGAGTGGACCACTGGCGGGGTCGGGAACCGCGTCACGGTGACCGTGCTGTACTGCGGCTCGGGGTCTGCGACGCACAACTGTTCTTCCGCGCAGTAGGTCGCGCGCAGCCCGTAGGCCGTGCCGTAGTAGAAGGTGGAGAACTTGGCGTGCCAGGCGTCCATCTTCGCGATCTTCTGCTGGGCCTTGAGCCGGTTGAGCTTGTAAGTCGGGATGAGGTTCTGGTTCTGCCCCGTGGCCTGCGCCAGCTTGATGGCCCAGGTGAACGTTGTTTCGGAGCGAACCGCGGCCGAGTGGAACTTCGTCTCGTACATGTTGTAGTACTCGATCCAGCTGACGAAGTTGCTCCACTTGACGCAGGGCGTCGTGATGTCGTAGTCCAGGCTGCCCGTGCTCTCGTAGTAGGCGATCTGCTCCTCGATGTACTGCGCCGCGTAGGCCAGGTCGTTGTACGTCTCGGGCGGACCGCCCCCGGCGTACGCGGCGCTCGTGAAGCACAGGACGGCGGCGAGGGTGAGGATGGTCTTTCGCAGCATGGATTCCTCCTTCTGGCGTTTCGAAACGAAGAATGATGGTGCACGTCACCATTCCATCTTTGCCACCATTCTAGCATGTTTTTAATAATTTGTCAATGGTTAGTGAATTTACGAATAGCACCTTCTAAACTGAAGTTACGAATCACTTTTTACGAATAAGTCATTCTAATTAGAAGTTACGAATTATTGTCTCTAATTGTTTAGCAGTAATTCGTAACCATCATATTTATGAAGCTATTCGTAAATATATAAAAAGAGCCCCACCGTTCGCGACGAACGATGGGGCAGAGCTAGAAGTTCCAGATCAGGCGCAAGTACAGCACGTGGTCGCCAGCGATCTCCGGCGTGAAGTCGTAGGCGACCCAGATGCGGCCGGTGCCCAGCAGTACCGAGGGGCCGATGGCGGCCTCGTCGAACGTGGACTCGCTCAGGAAGTTCTCCTGGACGATGCCGAACCCGGCGGCGTTGCCCGGCCTGAACCAGTCCAGGGCGAAGAACGTGTAGTAGTTCCGCACGCTGTGCGGACCACTTCCGTCGGCGGGGAAGTACGCGTCACCCTCGACGAAGAGGGTCAGGTCGTACGGGAGTGGCTGGGTGACCCAGACGCTGCCGATGACCGAGAACCCGCCGTCCTGCGTGGCCCAGAGGCCGGTGAGGACCTTCAGGTTCGTGTTCGTGGCCCCGAAGGTGAGCTCGGGTCCGAAGTACCCGAACATCATCGCCGTGCCGCGGATCGAGCCGAAGACACCCAGCTGCGCGTAGAGGGCGCCGCTGATGGCGTCGTTGATCTCGTACTTCGCGAAGGGCCGATTGCCCAGGACGAGCAGGACCTGGCCGTTGGACTCCCACTTGGCCTCGGCGGCCGTGGGGATGAGCATCGCGCACACGAACAGGAGCGAGAGGAAGCGCTTCATCGAAGCCTCCAGTGTGGTTCACGTCCTGAAACAGGACATTAAAGTTTAGCATAAATCATAAAAAAGTCAAGATGCAAGGCATTAGCGGTATACTAAAATCAACTTTTAATAAACGAAGCGTCCTCAGCAAACAAGTGCAATCTGGGATGATTGTTGAGTTTGCTAATGAACTAATTCACGAGTATTGGGGTAAGAAAGGCGCCGAACAAGCCAAGGCTAAATTTATAAAAAATAAAATTTTAACTATATTTACAGTAAATGCAGGGATGTCTCAAGAAATTAAGTTTAAACAGAATAAAATATTGGAAACAATTAACACTAAATTTGCTGATAGAGTATTAAATCAAATAAAAATTGTGGCCGGCGGAATTGACAAAAGCGACGATACAGAGTAAAACGAAATGATGGCCTTACCATCAAGGAGGTTCCCATGGATGCACGCCAAACGGTCGTGGCAACGTTCGATCTACCGCACGGCGAAGGCCAGGTTGACTTGATGCTCGACAAGGCGCTCGAGCCCAGCTGGACTGTCCAGGGCATCGAAACGTCGTACTTCATGTTCCACAAGCCGCACTGTGGTGGTCCCATGCGGCCGACCAAGGTGACTGGCGACAAGATGGTTCTGCACTGCAGCGGCTGCGGTCTTCGTCTTCAGCTCCTGACCACCAAGCTTCCCACGACGCTCGGAGAGCTCGGGGAGGCGATCAACCAGACCTGCAAGCATTCGGATCTGCCTGTGCATGCGTAGCCGACAACATCAGGCCTTCCTAGCATTAGGAGGCCTGGTTTTTATGTTGAAAACCTCCCGTCTTTGTGATAGAATATCTGCATATGAGTATAGGGCGGTTTTTCCTTATTTTAGGTGTGGCTACGGGCCTATGTTGGTTGGCCTGGGTTGCTGTTATATTTTTCATGAACCCAGCAGAAAACAGTCTTGTGGCCTTAAGTCTCTTTTACTTAAGTCTTTGTTTTTCTTTAATTGGAACATTTTTGTTCATCGGCTATTTGGTCAGAGGGTTAACTAACCAAGCCGAATTGCCGTATAAGCATGTCAAAGCAGCTTCGAGGCAGGCAGTTCTCTTTACTATATTAATTGTTTTTTCCCTCATGTTGCAAAGTCATCGCTTTTTAACTTGGTGGAATCTATTAATTTTAGTAGCCTTACTCGGGTTCGTGGAACTATTTTTCATTTCATACAAAAAATATAATAAATAAAATATGAGACAGTCAAAGTTGTTTGGAAAAACACAAAAAGAAACCCCATCTGATGCTGTAGCCGAAAGTCAGAAACTTTTACATCGAGCAGGTTTTGTGCGCGATTCTGTTGCTGGTAGATATTATTTCTTACCATTAGGCATGCGCGTACATGAAAAAATTGAAAAAATTATTCGAGAAGAAATGGATCGCACTGGCGCTGAACAGATATTAACTCCAACATTACATCAATTAGAGTTATGGAAAGAAACAAACCGCACAAATACTGCGGGCTTTGAATTAATGATAGTAAAAGATCGTAATGGTGGGGAATTCGCACTCGGCGGAACTGCTGAGGAAATGATTGTTGATGTCGTGCGTAAGTTTAATGTTAGTTATAAGGATTTGCCTTTTAATATTTATCAATTCTCAAATAAGTTTAGAGACGAAATGCGTGCACGCGGTGGTCTTTTACGAACTCGCGAATTTATTATGAAGGATGCTTATTCCTTCCACGAGAATGAAGCTGATTTTAAGATCGAATACGAAAGAATGTGGCAGACATACAAAAAAATATTTGAACGTATGGGTTTAAAAACTGTAGTTATCGAATCTGATAATGGTTATATCGGCGGCGAATATTGTCACGAATTTATTGTTGAATCAGCTAATGGCGAAAGCAAAGCATTAACTACAGAAGATGGCTCATATGCTGCACACGAGGAAGTGGCGAAATTTAAACGCGAAAATAAAAATTTAGATGAATCACTTGGCGTTATGGTTGAAGTTGAAGCTAAAAGAGAGAATACGATGCAGGCTGGTGTTGAGCTACATAAATTACCTTTATGGCAACAAATTAAGAACGTTCTGTTTGTAACTGAAAAAGGGAAATATGTTTTGGCAGTGCTCCGTGGAGATTTGGCTGTTAATGAATTAAAGCTGATGCATGCAGTTGGCGCTTTATCATTAAGACCAGCAACTGATGAAGAAATTCGTTCATTGGGAACAGAACCAGGTTTCATTGGGCCTGTAGGGCTCGATCATAAAAAAATAACCGTGGTTGGTGATTTATCTTTGCGCACAGCAGTCAATTTCTGTACAGGAGCAAATAAAAAGTTTTTAGATTTAAAGAATGTAAATATTGATCGTGATTTTAAAGTTGATCGAGAAGCGGACATTGCCTTGGCAGAAGCTGGCTTTTTAGCTGAAAATGGTCAAAAATTACAAGAGATAAAAGGTATTGAAGTTGGTAATATCTTCCAACTCGGATATCATTATTCCAAATTAATGAACGCAACCTTTGCCGGACGAGATGGTAAAGAAGAATTTTATTATATGGGTTGTTATGGTATCGGTTTGGGCCGCACCATGGCCACAATTGTCGAAGTACATAATGATGAAAAAGGAATAATCTGGCCAGAGTCAGTTGCCCCATTTCAAGTTCATCTTTTGACATTAGGAGAAGATGAGAAAGTGTTGAAAGCATCAGAGCAATTATATAAAGATTTGTTAGCTGTAGGAATCGAGGTGTTATTTGATGATCGAGACCTAAGCGCTGGAATCAAACTAAAAGATAGTGATTTGATAGGTTTACCAAAACGCATTATTGTTAGTACGAAGACTTTAGAACAAAACAAAGTAGAATTGAAGTTGAGGTCAGGTGATGAAATGGAATTAGTGGACCTTAGTTTAATTGTTGAAAAAATAAAATAAAAACAAAAAAATCAAAGTAATAAATTATTATTGATTTTTATTTTAAATAATATGCTAAGAAGATTGTTGAATCGGTTCTCCAAAAAAATTGGTATTGATCTTGGAACATCAAATACAACTATTGCGTTGCAGGATAAAGGTATTGTTATTCGCGAACCATCAGTTGTAGCCATAAATAATCGTTTAGATCAAATTATTGCAGTGGGGGAAGAGGCAAGTAAAATGATTGGTAAAAATCCAAAATATATTACTTTGGCTTATCCCTTAGTTAATGGTGTTATTTCAGATTTTGAAGTCACGGAAAAAATGTTTAAATATTTTTTTGACAAAATATTCCAAGAAAACTTTAACTTCACAGCTCGTCCTTCAGTAATTATCAGTATCCCTCTTGATGTAACAGAAGTTGAAAAGAAAGCCGTCGAAGACGCAGCTCTTGGTGCTGGTGCTGGAAAAGTTTTTTTAGTTGAAGAAGTCATGGCCGCAGCTATTGGTGCGCGCTTGCCAATTAATGATGCTTCCGGCAGTATGATTATTAATTTAGGTGGTGGCAAGACTGAAATTGCAGTTATTTCTTTGCATGGGGTTGTTATTTCGAAGTCTTTAAAATTAGCTGGCGAAGAATTAAATAAAAACATTATTCAATACGCCCGCGATCGGTTCAATTTACTTATCGGTGAAAAGAATGCTGAAGAAATTAAAATTAAAATCGGGTCAGCTTTCGAACAGGGAGAATCAATGTCAGTAGAAATGCGCGGACGTGATTTGATTAGCGGTTTACCACGAGAAATTATTATAACCGATTATCAAGTTAGAGAAGCTATTGCTAGTTCTATCCACAATATTATTGATGCTATAAAAAGTGTACTTGAGGTAACTCCGCCAGAATTGGTAGCTGATATTTTTGAACGAGGTATCGTCCTCTGCGGAGGCGGTGCTCAATTACGTGGCATGGAAAAGATTATTTCAAAAGAAACGGAAATCCCAGTTCGAGTTGCCGACGATCCGACGACTTGTACTATTAGAGGTGTAATGGTTTTATTGGACGATGACAATCTGCTTAAAGATATTTTGTTACCTTCTGCTAACGAAGAAAAAGTAGTTAGATAGTATGCCGTTAACACCCAAACCAAAAAAACTGATAATACTAACAGTAGTGATAATTTTGCTACTGGTTTTTTTACATTACACACATATTCTTTCTCCGCTTGAACGAGTTATAACCGGAATGACAAAAACAATCATGCGCATATCATATAATTTTTCTAATAATATTGGTGCTAACTATTTAGAATTTAAATCAAAAAGAGAATTACTAAATGAAAATAAGGAATTAAAAGATCAGCTGGCAATACTTTTTAAAGAAAAGAGTCGTTATCTAAATGAAAAAGAAGAAAATGATTTTTTACGCGAACAGTTGAAATTTTCACAAACATTAAATTATGAATTTATAATTGCGAATGTGGTTGGAAAAAATGTCGCAGGCATTCAAAATATTTTGTTGTTAGATGTCGGGGAACAAAACGGATTAATTGTGGGACAGCCTGTACTTGGGGAACAAGGGGTGGTGATTGGAAAGATTAGCAAAGTCGAAAAAAACAGAGCCTTCATGCTACTTATTAATGATGATTTATCAAGAATAGCGGTAAAAGTGCAAGGTGCGGATAAAACAATGGGCATTATCGAAGGCGAGTTTGGATTGGGCATAAAAATGCGTCTTATCCCACAAAACGAAACTATAAGTGAAGGTGATTTGGTAGTGACGTCTGGTTTGGAAGAATTAGTGCCTGCAAATTTAATTATTGGAACGATAGAAAAGATAACTAAAGCGCCTGAAGATCTTTTTCAGGAAGCAGCTATTAAATCACCGATTGATTTTAGTAAAATTACTATGGTTAATATTGTAAAAAATAAATGATAAAATCAATATTAAAACATTTTTTCATTATAATAATAGTCGCTTTATTACAAGTGGCTATTTTGCCCAATTTATCAAATAAAATGGGAAATTTAGATATTATTTTAGTTGTGCTAATTTTTATCGCAGTAGTTTACAAATTTTATTTAGGTGTTATATACGGCTTAATATTGGGCTTTTTTCTAGATCTTTACTCCGCTTTACCCTTTGGTATGATAATTCTGTGTTATATGTTAGTTTTGTATTTTGTTTATTTAATATTCCAAAAGTTATTAACAAATAAATCATTTTATTCATTACTGGGTGTCACTTTTATCGGTACTGTAATTTACAGTGTTCTAATATATCTTTTTAAAATTGGTTATTATTTTGCTTACACCAAAGATTATTTATTAATAAAAAATTATTCAATTATAAGTTTACAGAACATAGGCTGGCAGATCCCACTAAATTTACTACTAGCCGTGATTTTATTTATATTTTTTCATTTTGGCAGCCGGCAGTTTAATGCCGGTTTTATTGACACAACAAAAAAGTAGTATGTGGTCTTACCTCAAATACAAATTTACCAATAAGTTGAAAAAGAAATATCAGAATGATAGTTCAATCTTTGCTGGCAGCAAGATCCATATTGAAAGCCCAGGTATCAAATCTCGAAATAAAAGCGCTTGGGTAGAAGAAGCTTTTGTTGATTATACAGAAGATGAATTAGTTAGTACGAAACAAAATTATTTAGGTACGGTTTTGCCTGCAAAACGTATGATAATTTTTTGGTTTTTCTTAATGATCGGAATATTGCTTCTTTTAGCTCGTGCATTGGAATTGCAAGTTGTTAAAGGGCCATATTATCGTTCGGTCGCTGAAAAAAATCGTATTCGTGTTTATAATTTACCAGCGCCCCGAGGTATAATTTATGATATTAATAATATTCCTCTTGTACGTAATGTACCGACCTTTGCTCTTTATATAATTCCTAATGATTTATCTTTGAGCAGCGAAAACAAGGAGGCTGTTTTAAACTGGCTCAATAAAAACTTAAAGATAGATTCCAGCAATGAAGATCTACAAAAAATACTTAAAATTAAATCTTCACAAAAAGAATATTATGAACCTGTTTTACTGGTTGAAGATATTGATTATGATTCAGCACTTAAAATGCATATTGAAAGCGCCATCTATAAGGGTGTCGACGTAGAAATTCAATCACGCCGTGAGTATTTAAATACCAATAACCAACAACTTGTTAGCAGTTTAGCCCATGTTTTAGGTTATGAAGGAAAGATTAGTCAAGAGGAATATGCAGACCACGCAAATGATGGTTATTTGTTTAATGACTTTATTGGTAAAACGGGTTTGGAAGGGAGCTTAGAGAAGACGCTCCGCGGTGTTTATGGAAAAGAACAAGTCGAGGTTGATTCCAGTGGCAAGGCAATTAAAATCTTAGCACAGGAAGATGTGAAAAAGGGTGATAATGTTATTTTAAATATTGATTTTGAAGTGCAAAAAAAACTAGAGTCTATAACCCAAGCGTATTTGAATAAATATAATAAACAGAAATCAGCTATTGTTGTTTTAAACCCGCAGAATGGAGCTATTATGGCGTTGCTCAGCTTACCGGGATATGACAACAATTCTTTTTCCAAAGGAATTTCTGGGACTGAGTACAACAAATTAATGAGTGACAAAAATAAACCATTATTTAATAGGGTTATTAGCGGAGAATATCCTTCGGGCTCAACAATTAAGCCAGTGATGGCTGCTTCAGCCCTTGAAGAGGGAATTATAAATGTTTCAACGTCTTTTTTGAGTGTTGGTGGAATTCGTATCGGTCAATGGTTTTTTCCCGACTGGCTAGCTGGCGGACACGGCATTACTGATGTCAAAAAGGCGTTGGCACAATCAGTTAATACTTTCTTTTATATTATCGGAGGAGGTTATGGCGAACAACCAGGGTTAGGTGTTTACAAAATTAAAGAATATTTAGAAAAATTTGGTTTGTATAAAGTTAGCGGTATTGAATTGCCTAACGAACAAGCCGGTTTTTTACCTACTCCAGAATGGAAGGAACAAACAAAGAATGAACCTTGGTATATTGGAGATACTTATCATTTATCTATTGGCCAGGGTGATTTATTGGTCACGCCATTACAAATTGCCAATTATACCGGTGTTTTTGCAAATAAGGGAACTCTTTATAAACCACATTTAGTCAATCATTATTTTGATCAAAATACACAACAAACGTTAATGATTGAACCTGAAGTAATTAATTCTAATTTCATTAAAGAAAATAATATTGAGATTGTTCGTCAAGGTATGCAGCAGGGGGTAAAAAGCGGAAGTGCACGCATTTTAAACTCATTACCAGTAACAGCTGGTGCAAAAACAGGTACCGCTCAATGGAACCTTGATAAAGACCCACATGCATGGTTTACAGCCTTTGCTCCTTACAATAATGCTGAGATTGTCATAACAGTTTTAGTTGAGGAAGGAAAAGAAGGCAGCCAGATTTCAGCATACATTGCTAATGATTTTTTGAATTGGTATTTTCGTGACTATAAGAAATTAAAAAGATCCTGATTAATTTTCCATAGTGGCTTGCCCCGCACCTAAAGGGAACACTTTATGGTGCGGGGTGGATAACTTGACTTTAAGCCCATATTTGTTATATTTAAATTATAAGGAATAAAACCAGGTCTAAACGACCTGTATTTAATTTAGTAGTATTATGTCAGCTCCAATTATTTTAACAGCCGAAGGACGAAGTAAGCTCGAGATAGAATTGAAAAATTTAAAAGAAGTTAGAAGACCAGAAATTATTGAGAAGATTGAGCAAGCCAAAGAACTAGGAGATTTGTCCGAAAATGCTGAGTATCATGACGCTAAGGATCAACAAGGTCGTATTGAACTGCGGATTCGCGAAATTGAAGAAATTTTTAAAAAAGCTATTGTTAGCGAACAAACTAAGACTAAGGATAAAATTACTCTAGGTTCAAAATTTATTGTAAAAGATGCAGCTGGGAACAAAAAAGAGTTTTTCATCGTAGGTTTCAATGAAGCTGCTCCAGCAGAGGGCAAGATTTCTATTGATTCTCCAATTGGACAAGCCTTTATGAATGCAAAAAAGGGGGAGGAAGTCGAGTTCATAGCGCCTCGCGGTAAAGTAGTTTATCAGGTTGTAGAGATATTATAAGATAAAATTGAGGGGGCGCTTTTATAAGGCGCCTCTTTGCGTTTTTACTTAAAATAAGCTATAATTTCACTATAAATATATGCAAACAGGAATAAACCTTGCTGATGCGCGAGTATTACTCAATAAGTACATCAAGCAACCCTACACCTTAAATCATAGCCGCGAATCTGAGGTTGTCATGCGTGCTTTGGCTGAACGTTTGGGTGAGGATCAAGAAGCATGGGCCATTGCAGGTTTATTGCATGATTTGGATTGGGAATTAGTTCAAACTGATGTTAACGAGCATGGAGTCAAAGTTCAAGAACTCTTGCGATCGGAATCTGTGTCTGAGGAATTGATTTCGGTCATTGTTTCTCATGTTGGCGGTTTTACTAGTCATTACCCAGAGAATAAGCGTGAATCTAAGATAGAACACGCTCTGGCGGCCGGAGAAACTGTCACAGGCTTAATCTTTGCCTCAGCCTTAGTGAATCCAGAAAAGAAGCTTGAGTTTGTTAAAGTTAGTTCCTTGCGCAAAAAGATGAAGGATAAAAGCTTTGCGGCTAAGGTTAATCGTGATGTTATCGGGGAATGTGAGAAAATAGGATTAACAATTGATGAATTTCTGGAAATAAGTTTAAAGGCAATGCAAGCAATCGCCAGTGAAATCGGATTATAAATATAATTTGAAATATGTCAGAAACAACTGAAGAACAAATTCGTCTCCAAAAACTAAATCAATTAGCAGATTTAGGCATGCAAGCCTATCCTGAAAAGTTTGACAAAAAACAATCACTAATTGAATGCATAGCGTTAAAAGAGGGGCATAAAGTTCAAACTGCCGGGCGTATTATTATGTTCAGAGATATGGGTAAGTTGACCTTTGCACATATCCAGGATTTTTCTGGAAAAATGCAAATTGCTTTTAAACAAGACGATTTGGGTAAGGATAATTACAAAGCTTTATTAAAAGTAATTGATTTAGGTGATTTTATTGGTGTAGAAGGCGAAACATTTGTAACACATAAAGGTGAATTGACAATATTAGTTTCAAAATGGACCTTTTTAGGTAAGGCTTTGCGTCCATTACCAGAAAAATGGCACGGTTTGAAGGATCGCGAGGTTGCTTATAGACAAAGATATTTGGATCTTATTTCCAATCCGGAAACGATGACCCGATTTCAATTCCGTAGCAATTTTGTGAGGACTTTACGAGAATTTTATTGGTCCAAAGGTTTTTATGAGGTTGAAACACAAACATTATTGCATAAAGCAACCGGAGCTCACGCTCAACCCTACAAAACACACAATAATGCACTTGATATTGATGTTTACCTTCGTATCTCGCATGAATTGCCCTTAAAGGAGCTTATAGTTGGTGGTTTTGAAAAGATTTTTGAATTGGGCAAGGCTTTCCGTAATGAAGGTCATGATCCATCCCATTTACCAGAACATACTCATCTAGAACATTACTGTGCTTATTGGAATTACGAGGATAATATGAAGTTTTTGGAAGAAATGTTTGATTATTTGTTTGCCAAATTAAATTTACCCAAGAAAATTAAGATTAAAGATAAGGAAGGCAATGAACGCGACGTTGACTTTACGACTCCTTTTGAGCGTATAAATTTTGTTGAGCTTATCAAAAAAGATTCAGGAATTGATATAGCCAAGGTCCGAGATAGTGTTGAACTGATAAAACAAATAAAGGCTAAAGACATTAAGATCGAAGGTATGGATGAAATGGGTTACGCCACTTTGGTCGACAATCTCTACAAGAAGGTCTCTAGACCTAAAATAACAGGCCCTGCATTCTTGTATCATTATCCTATAGAGTTACAGCCTTTAGCTAGACGTAATGATGACGATAAAAGCATTGTTGATCAATTCCAAATTGTTGTTAATGGTTGGGAAGTGGGAAAGGCTTACTCTGAGTTAGTTGATCCAATAGATCAAGAACAACGTTTTGCTGAGCAATCAAAACTAAAAGAAACTGGAGATGATGAAACCATGGAAGGTGATCCAGAATATATTACAGCCATGAAGACTGGCATGCCACCGATTTCTGGATGGGGTATGGGTGTTGATAGAATAATTACACTTTTGACCGGACAAGAAAACCTTCGTGATGTTGTCCTTTTCCCATTAATGAAACCAAGAGATGGCGAAGATGAATAAATAATGTGTTCACACTAGTGTCAGTCTGAATTTACCGAAGACTGACACTTTGTTTCACAAAATAAAATAAACAGCGAGAAATCCTTGGGACGTCTCGCTGTAGCATCTAGTATTGTCGGGGCTTGTCGAGCTTCATGCTCATCTGAAACGCAAGCGGGAAGAAGAGCACACCGGCGAAGCGGTAGACCATGAAGTCGTTCTTGGGAATGCCCTGTTGCAGGTTGGGACTCGTTTTCACCATGTAGACCGCGAGTTCGCCCAGCAGGTAATTCACGAGTAGGATCGCCAGAATTGAGGTGAGCGACATGAACTGCCTCCATATGAAGTTTGCGCACCCGAAAGTACATGTTAGTCATATTATATCAACTTGTCAATAATTTGAAAAAAACTGTAAATTGCTGTAAAATTGAAGAGTTCTATGATATATCTATTAATTAATCAACGACGAGTCTCCCCGTTGGGGGAATAATAAAATTTTGTTTAATTACAGAATTAATATTAAATTTATGCTTGATATAAAATTCATTCGTGAAAATAAAGAGCTCTTGCAAACAGTTGCAGGTCAAAAAAACATTAAGATTGATTTGGATAAATTAGTTAAATTGGATGATAAGCGTCGCACCTTGAATCAGAAGATAGATGAACTCCGAACACAAAAGAATCAAACATCTAAAGAGATTCCACAAATGGCACCTAAAGATAGGGAAATTGCTTTAGAAAAGATGAAAGTAGTTGATACAGAACAAGATAAGCTTGAAGAGCAATTGAAGCCTCTTTTAGTTGAAATAAACGCCTTAATGTTAGAAGTTCCAATGTACATTCATAAAGATACACCGATAGCGCTAGACGAAAGTGGCAATGTTTCAATTAAAGAAGCCGGGGAAATCAGACAGTTCGATTTTACAATTAAAGATCATGTCCAACTAGGTAAGGATTTGGATATCATTGACGGTGAACGTGGCGTCAAGATCGGAGGCTCACGTGCCTATGTTTTAAAAGGAGATGGAGCACGACTTGAACAATCTTTGCTGAAATATGCTCAAGACTTCATTTCACGCAAAGGATATACTCTGATGTATGTGCCAGTTATAGTCGATCGTTTCGCTTTGGAAGGCACTGGTTTTTTCCCTGGGTCAGAAGACCAAATCTACCACCTAGAAAAGGATGATAAATATCTTGTTGGTACTTCTGAAGTTGCTCTAGGCGCATATTATTCAAATGAAGTTTTAGATATTAAGAATATCCCTTGTAAAATGGCCGGAATCTCAACCTGCTTTAGACGCGAAGCCGGGACTTATGGAAAAGATACCTCTGGGGTTTACCGAGTTCATCAATTTAACAAAGTTGAGCAATTTATTCTTTGCGAAGGTAATGAGGAAAAAAGTCAGGCGATGTTCGATGAACTAGCCAAAAATGTAGAGGAATTTTTAGCTTCATTAAAACTTCCTTATAGAATTTTGAATATTTGTACTGGGGATATGGGGCGAGGCAAGTATCAGATGTATGATTTTGAGTGCTGGATGCCAAGTCGAAAAAACTATGGTGAAACTCATTCATGCTCAAACCTTCATGATTTTCAGGCGCGACGACTTAATTTACGATATAAAGATGCAGAAGGCAAGATAAATTATTGTCATACTTTGAACAATACACTAGTTGCGACACCAAGAATACTTATACCAATACTTGAATTGAATCAAAACGAGGATGGCAGTATCAATATTCCTGAAGTTTTGAGACCATACATGGATAACCAAGAAAAAATCGTCAAGAAATAAAGACATATATAAGAAGCTCCGCAGTCGTGGGGCTTCTTTGTTTTATAAAACACTTAAAATCTGCTATAATTGAGCATATGAATAACGAAAAAACCTGGGTCGAAATCGACCAAGGTAAAATTTTAAATAACTTCAATCAATTCCGTAAAAGAGTAGGGAAGGGGGTTAAAATAGCGGCTGTCATTAAGTCTAATGCTTACGGACATGGGCTTGAAAATGTGGCTAATATTCTTAAAAGTAAAACAGATTATTTTGCTGTTGATTCAATTAAGGAAGCGTTGGTTGTCAGAAAAACATCAAAGAAACCCGTAATAATTTTAGGCTATACACCAGAAGGGGAGTATCCTAAACTGCTGAACAATAATTTTGAACAAACTACTTTTGATTTATCTAATTTAAGTCAATTAAACGTTGTCGCTCGTCGATTACATAAGGTTGCTCGAGTTCACTTAGAAATTGAAACCGGAACATCTAGGAATGGAGTTTTGCTGAAGGATCTAAAAACGTATTTAGAGTTTATCAAGGAAAGTCAGCATTTAGAATTGACTGGTTTGTTTACGCATTTTGCCAATATTGAGGACACGACCAATCATGCTTATGCGGAAAAACAATTAAAGACATATAAAGAGGCAGTTAAGATTGTGCGGTCATTTGGTTTCGACAAGTTTATTAAGCATACAGCTTGCACGGCAGCCAGTATTCTGTTTGATAAAACATATTTCGATATGATCCGGCTTGGTATCGGTCTTTATGGCATGTGGCCATCGAAAGAAATAAAAATTAGTGCTCAGAATGAGAAGATTGCAATTAAATTACAGCCTGCGCTAACCTGGAAAACAAGAATTGCTCATATTAATCAGTTACCAGCAAAGACATATGTTAGTTATGGTTGTACTGAGCGTTTAATGCGTGACAGTAAGGTCGCTGTAATTCCTGTGGGGTATTATGATGGATTTGATCGCGGGTTATCAAATATCGGTGAAGTCCTGGTTGGAGGTCTGCGCTGCCCAGTTTTGGGCCGAATTTGCATGAATATGACGATGATTGATGTTACCAATGTTAAAAATATTAAGCTTAATGATGAAGTAGTTCTTCTCGGACGTCAAAAGCAAGAAGAAATCACGGCCGAGATATTGGCACAAAAACTAAATACCATTAATTATGAAATCACTACACGCATTAACCCATTAATAAAAAGATTTACAGTTTAAATATGGGAATTAGCAGCAAATATCAACGCGATTATTCCAATGTAAGTTTTGATAATCCACGTTTATTAAAAAAACGTGAAAATCGTAAGCTTTTTTTAGTACGTTTAATATCAATTGTAAGTGGCGTCATTATAATCGCTTTATTTTACTTCCTTTTTTACTCTAGTTTTTTTAGAGTTACAAGTTACGAGATAAATGGTCTGCAGAAAATAAAACAAGAAAATATCGACAATATTATCAATAATTACTTGGACAAAAGAAGATTATTGATTTTTTCTCGGCACAATTTTTGGTTATTAGATAAAAGCAGTTTAAAAGCCGAGATCAGTAAATATTATTATTTCGAACAATTAGAAATAAAACGAAAGTTACCGGATCGATTGATTATCGACATCTCCGAGAAGCAGCCGATGATTAATTGGGTTTCTAACGAACTGTGCTTCCATGTTGATTTGAGTGGAAACGCCATCGGTTATTGCGAAAATGATAGTGGTTTAGTCACCATACGTGATTTACAGCAAAAAGAGGTTAAAATTGGCGCATTGGTGGCAAGCCCAGATACACTAAACTATATTATTAGCTTGCATCAGCAAGCAACGAATGTATTAAAAGAACGTTATAAACCAATTTTTTATGAGCTTAATAATAGGTTGCTAACTGCGCGGAGTGATTCAGGACCAGAGATTCGCTATAATTTAGATATTGGGATAGGGGAACAAGTGGGGCGCTTAGACTTAGTTTATAGGCAAAAGGATGTAAAGGATAACTATCAAAAGCTTAAGTATATTGATCTGCGCTTTGGTGAGAAAGTCTTCTATCAATAATAATTCTCTTCATTCTCCCTCGTAATATTTTGCGACACTGATATTAGGTAGACACAGAAAGAGTGGGTGAGATGAAACAAGAAATAAATATCAAATAGTGAAAGATAGGTTAAGAGAGTGAAGACTACCGCAAAAATTTTTCAAAAAATTTTTGCGGCGTACCATCAGTAATTCGGTTTAAAAAGTCTTTTTGAATGATTATCCACACACCCACATTTGATTTGAGCTAAATATGGGGGTAAAATATAACTGGGTATAATATCTCTTACACTCAGTTAATAACTACAGTATCAATGCAACTAGGAAAGTACAAAAAAATTGCAGATTCCCTCTCAAGGAGTCTTAAAGATATACTCACAGAAATGTATCTTGATTTAAATATGTCATCAATCGAAATCGTAAACTATTTTGAGGTGCATTTAGGAATAAAAATAACCCCAAGATCTATTCAAACAAAACTCAAGGAGTACGGTCTGACTCGCTCCCCTAGCGAACGTTTCAAATTGGCAATAAAAAAGGGGCGCATGGATTATGAACCTAGAAGAAAGAAAATTAAGTCTGCTGAGTTGAGAAAAGGAATAAATTTACGATTGCGTTATGAAATATTTACTCGGGACAGGTTTCGTTGTGTTATATGTGGGAAAACCGGCAATGATGAGCTGTTGGTTGTGGATCATATAAAACCAGTAACTTATGGGGGAGATAATAGCAAAGATAATCTCCGTGTAGTGTGTCGAGCGTGTAATTTAGGAAAAAAACTATATGAAAATGAAAAATAATAAACAAAACAATGATCTTCTGCCGATGAAGGCTGATTTTATTGTTAATCTTAAGGCCAGTGGGTACTCTCAAGAAACCTCGTATAATTATGAAAGAGACTTAGGCATCTTTAATAATTTTTTATCTACTACGGGAATAAAGTTTAAACAATTTGATAAACGGCAGGTTTTAAATTATAAAGCCTATCTTTCATCCTCGGATAGAGATACTGCACAAAACACAAAAACAGATAAAGTGCTAAGTGCATATAGCATCAATAGAATTCTATCTAGTTTGAGAATGTATTTAAAGTTTTTAGATGAAATGGATTATGAGATTCCAGTAGTTCCGAGTCATATCAAGCTAGTAAAGACGCCACGTATGCATCCGCACGTACCTGAATTAAGAGAGTTAGTTGCTATGCTTGAGGTCCCAATGAAATATGAAACGAATAAATTCGTTGCCATTAGAAATCATGCCATGCTAGAAATGTTATTTGCAACTGGGATGAGAATCTCTGAGTTGATAACTTTAAAAACAGATCAAATCGATGGCAGTGGGAAAATTTTTATTCGTGGCAAAGGTAAAAAAGAGCGTTTTGTATATTTAACTCCAAGAGCAATATCAGTTCTTGGCAAATATATGGCAAAACGACCTGCAAATCATGATTTTTTGTTTGTATCATTAAGAGGACTTAATTCTGCCAATAAAAATAAGTCTATTTCGACTAATTATCTACAGGAAAGAATCAAAACATATCGAAAACATTTAAATATAAATATTCCGATTTCCGCGCATACCTTTAGGCATGGCTTTGCTACATATTTGGCTGAATACGGAGCGAATCCAGCCGCGATTCAAGTTCTACTTGGGCACGAATCTCTTGATACTACAACGCGCTATGTAAATACATCTGATCGTTATGCAGAAATGGCACACCACAAGTATCACCCTTTAAAAAAAGTTGAAAAATAATAATTTATATTTCTATGATGCGAAAATTTTGGCAAATCATGGGGGGGACATATCTTTTCTTGTTTAAAAGACGAAAAGTTATTTTAGGTTTAATCATTACTTTTCTAGTTCTAGGTCAATTGTTTATGTCAGTTTGGTTGGTTGTGGGCCAAGTTAAAATGAAAAAAGACATGAAAAAGAATCAAGACGCAGTAGTTAAACTTCTTAATAAAACTTATAGCCAAGCTTGGCAGTTAAATACCAAGCTAAATCAAAAAGAAGCTGCTGTAAAAACAAAAAATCAGTAATCCACAGGTTTTGTGTTAGTTTATCACTAAATTTGGTATAATTTATTTGTTATAAGTGTAATTGTGTTAATTGATTTGAGATTAAAATTTAATTTATAAGACTATGTCAAAAGTAGTTGAATTTTTGAAGTTTTCCTGGCTCATTAAAAGCATGCGGAAAATAAAAATTTTGTATTTAGTAATTTTCATTATGCTAGCGGCGCAACTTGTTTTGTCCGCTGTTTTATTTTTGCGGCTCGAGAAGCTTGATAAGGGCTTTATCGATTACCGTGAAACATCTATGAGACGTATTAATCAAATTTACGGGCAGGTCTATTCCCTATCGGCGCGTTTTGAAAATAAAAAATAATTTATTTACATATATAAAAATAAAATTTTGTATGACAAAAAATCTATTTGCAAATCGTGCTTTTGTCAGTCTTGTTGCTTTGGTAACTATCATTACCATGAGCGGTATTACTGGCATAGTCCAACCAGCTAAAGCGGCTGGATCTCCACTAGACCCACCATTAACAACTGCGTTGGCTTATTCTGATATCGATGAGCCAACAAACGTGCCAGTTACAGAGGGTTCCATCCAAGTAGCCCATTTTGACATTCAGGGCAATAATCAACCATTTAGTAGTTTCTTTTTGGCCGTTGAAGGCTCCAATGGTTTTGATCCAAGCACAGATTTGGGGGGTGCGGGTTCGCCTAGTTTTACTCTCGGGACTGTTGCTGATCCACAAGGTCCACAAGATGTTTTGCTTACTTTCAAAGGGAATACACCTCAAATTGGGGGAGGTTCTTTTGAAGGTTGGTATATGTATACTTTAACCACAACTGAAGACGTACCCTTAATCAGTAGTACTTTAGACACATATTATCTCCTTGCACACTTTAACCCTGATACTGCAGTCGTGGGGCACTCCTTTTCAACTAAAATTATTTATAATTCAATTCGTTCTGGTGAAGAAGAAAGAGGAATTTTTACCAATGTAACAGAAGGTGACCCTGTATTGTTAACAACAGATATTGTCACATTTAGTGAAGCTGGCGAACCACCACCAGAGGAAGATGGTTTTTCTTTGGTCGCCTATGGTCCAATGCAGCAAATGACAATTCCAAAATATGCACCAGTAGATTTTTATTTTAATGAAGATTTAAACAGCGCTGTGCGTACTGATTTGGATAGTTATTTTCAAACAGACCCGGCAGTAGCTGGCAATTGGAATATCTACGATGAATATTGGGGTGAAACTCATATTTATCATGTCGGTTTTTTTCCTGCTGAAGGATGGGAAACAGGCACATCTTATAATATTAAAGTTGCTAAGGCTACCACAAATGCTAGCGATGAAACATTTACAGTAAATTTGGGCGGCGGAGATGGTTTTGATTATAACGAAATGGCTTCTGATGAAGTATATTATTATTTTTCAGTTACAGGCGGTGATCAGATGGATAGCGGATACTTCCCTCCTATGGCATTTCTAGGTTATCCCGGAAATGAAATGCATAACGTGCCAACAAGTCTGCAGCAAATTGGAGTTGAATTCGATCGTAATGACATGGATGCAACCACGTTTACCACAGAGAATATTTATTTAGCGAAGCGTTTGGCTTTTGGAGGTGAGGAAATTGTAGAAAATGTGACTCTATCCCCCACCACAGGATTATCTCGAACTGTAAGTTTATCTGGATTCACTTTGGATTCAAATTCCAAATATCGAGTTTATGTAACTCGTAATGTTACCGATAGTCAAGGGAATCGTTTGGCCGGCCAATTTAGTGAAGGTAGTGAACCCGGCCCCTTCTCGAGCGATTTCTATACAGGGGAAGGTTCGGGGCAAATTATTGCTCAATATGTTGGCACAAATTTAAACTTTTTTAAAAATGGGGCGGGTCAAATTGTCAATGTGCCAACAGCGGAGAATATCAGACTTTCGTTTAATAATCCATTGGCAGCTTCTTCTATAGACGGTAATTTTGAGTTTAGCCCTGCGTTGAATTGCGCTGGTGACAATGGTGATTACACGGTAATGTATGACGCAAATTCTTTCGAAATAGTCATTGTGCCTAATTGTATAATGGGCGCCTCAACGTTATACACATTAAGTTTTGAAGATCTGGAATCAGTTACCGGTTCGGCAGTCGCATCAGGCAGTCTTACATTTACGACAGGAATAGCGGATGCGTTGCAACCACGAATTAATTCCGTAATGGCTGATAATTATGGATTGATTATTGAGTTTAATGAACAGATGGATGCTGCCTTAGCTGAAAATAAAGGAAACTATACATTAAAATCGCGTAGCGATGCAACCGATTGGGCCAGCGTTACGTCTACTCCTCTTTCTAATGCCATAGTAAGATATCAGAGCGATATTAAAACAGTTTTTGTTGATTTATCTTTAACTGCAGGTTCCGAATATCAAATAACTGTTAGTGGGAATCTAACAGACATGACGGACAATCCCCTTTTAACTGATGATAGTGCGAATGTGTTTACTGGTTATGTAATGGATGCCACAAAATTTGCAGGTGGTCAGGGTACTCAAGGTATGGGGGGCAGCACTTTTAATATGGGTGATATGGGAGAAATGCCAATTGCTGTGCGACCAATGTCAAAGTTGGTTGGAGCCACAACAAAATATTTTATTGATTTGCCGATTAATCAACAGATAGATGCTGGTGGTAAAGTCGAATTATGGTTTCCTCAAGGTTTTGTTGCATCAGCGGCTGTGAGAGATGCTCAGAGCACCATGAATTCTGATTTCAATGGTCCTGGACCTGGTAAACCAACATTTGCCAACACAGATCCTACTGGAACTGCTAGCAATGGAGTGGCTAATGATGGAATCGGTGTTATTGGCGACAGAACAGTAGTGATTAAATTAAGTGAAGGAACCATGGCGCATGATTTCATGCACATAGATATTGATGCTATTGTTAATTCCTCAACTGTAAAGAAAGAAGATACTGCTGGATGGCAAGTTAGCATCATGACTTATAATTCTGCTGGCCAAATGTTAGAAGGTTTGACATCAATGCCTTTTTATACTAGCGCCGGTGGGACAAATTCATTGACTGTGAATATTGACGGTGTCAGTGATGGAGACAGTGGTTCCTTGGGAGTTTATCTCTTTTCTCCGATGACTGGTCAAATGATGCAAACAGCAGCCATAACCGGGGACGAAGGAGAAGGGGTAGCAGATGGCAGCGTTACTTTTAATAATTTGGACGATGGTCAATATGAATTCTTTACAGATAAAAACGCGCAATTAGATGGAAGTATGTATTATGGTAATTCGTTTATGGATAGCGTGTTTCTTACTGGCGGAGAAGATAAAACAAGGACAATCAGTTTCTCTGATCCGGCAACGCAGGAAAATGTTTACGAGTTAGATGTTACGCTAATCGGAGACTTCACTACCGATGGTGTAAACGATAACGTCGATATCTTTGCCGGTTCACCAAATGGTTTTAGAGTTATTACCGCCGCGCCCGGTGATACAGCCGGTTATTCTGCGACTCTATATTTGCCAGATGGCGAATGGAATGTTGGCATGGGGCCAGCAATGTCTGCAACATCTATGATGGTTAATGAGTTAGATTGGATGCCACCACCAAATCAATTCATCAAAATTTGGAACAATGGACAAAATGCAAGCGTTGCAGAAGTTATTTTAGACATAAGCAATATTGCACAATACACAATCAGCGGATCAGTTGTGGACGATAATGATATCGGAATTGCAGATGTTGAAGTTTTTGCTTATCAACCACAAGCTAATTTCGGGAAACAGTTTACAAAAACACAAGCCGATGGTTCTTTCTCTTTGAATGTCGGTTGGTCCGGAGTATACACTCTTGGCGCCCATAAAAACGGTTTGCCAGAAGCTTCATCACAGTCAATAGCTGTTACTGACGATGTGAGTGATGTAACTATCGTGATGAAGAAGCCTGCTTTTACAATTTCCGGCATGGTAAAAGATTACAGCGGAAATGGTGTCCCCTACGCTCCTGTTTGGTCATATCAAACTCAGGGTGGGTTTGGCTGGGCTGGAACATCAGCCGACACAACGGGTTCTTTTATACTTTATGTTGATGTTGGTACTTGGATGATAGAATCAGATCCCAAGAATGTCGGGTGGATGCAATATACTGATGCAATTGAAATTACAGATGCTTCGGTCAGCGGAATTACAATCGAACCCGATACTGGCGCAGATTATGTGACCATTACGGGTAATGTCAGTATCGATGGTAGCGCTTATACATATGGTCCAATTAGGGCTGTTAAACATAATGTGAACGGATCATTTGCCGGGCAACAATATGGTGGTCAGACAGATGGTCAGGGAGACTATTCAATAACAGTGCCAACCGGAATTTATCGTGTAGATATTTGGGCGCCTGGGTATGGTGAAATAGAAAGAACTGATGCTGATGATTACCCCAATAACCCTGCTAATGTAAATGCTACAAGTGGAAATGTTGCTGGAGTAAATATTAGTGTTGGAGCTGATGACTTAATTGATGTTAGTGTTGATTTCACTAATCTTGCTGGTGGTGAGTACGATGGTATCTCGGCTTTTGTCACACTTAGTGCGATAAATTTAGCAATGGGAATTCCGACCGGATACAAAAATAACATCATGATAAAGGACATCTCAGATGAAACATCAGAGAACATCATTAAGGTAAAAGAAGGAAATTATTATGCTTTTGTTCAAGTTCCTGGGTACGGAGAATTCATTCCTCTTGAAGGTCAATTAGATTCAGAGACAACCCCAGGATATATTGATGTTGGTGCCGGAAGCGCAGACGAAAACACTCTCACTATCGACCTACCTTCTGCAGACAATCTAATTACTGTAACCGGTACGGTTGTTGATGCGGAAGAATCCCCTGTAGCTAATGCTTGGGTGACAATTAACAACATGGAAAAAGGGTTTAATCGAGGTGTAAATACAGATAATAGCGGTGAATTTTCAATTAATCTGCCAATTCTTCAATCAGGAAACTACAATATCGGTGTTGGCAAACCAGGTTATCTTGCTGTTACACCAGAAGCTATTGATTTGACTGATCTTGATTTGGATGGCATCGCTGATGCTACACACGAGTTTACTCTTTTGCAACAAGATTCTCTAATTACAGGTTATATTTTTGCTGATCAGGATGGAGGCACAAGCAATATTCTTGATATGGGAGAGGGTTTGGCTTATGGCTGGATCTTTGCGCAAGAAGTAAATACAGGAATGGTAAGTAACACTCCCGTTGATGGTAAAGGTTATTACGAACTTGGTGTTGTAGATGGAACTTGGGAAGTTTTTGGAAATGCCGACGGGTATGAGCAGACACAATATAAATCAGGCGGAGCACCTGCAACTCTTGTTGTGTCCGATGGAAACTTAACTAACAGGAATATTGAATTAAATCTGCGTTCCGATTGGAGCAAAAAAACCAAAAAGAGTCCAATGACCCTTAACCAAGGTGGTACCATCGATGATACTGGCACCACTGGAACCGGTGTAAAGCTTGTTGTTCCAGCTAATGCCATGGGAACATCAAGTTCTTCCGGATCATTTAATATTTCAAACACAACTTCTGTCGGAGCAACCAACACAGCTCGACCATTCGGTATGGAAGGCAAGGTGGTTAGCGCGGTTGATGCTGATGGCCAACCAATTACTAATTTGAATGATTACATTGATATTGAAATGGTAGTTTGGAAGTCGGAAGTAGATGCTGAAATTGCAGCAGGAAGAATGACGGACATGGCCGATTTACTTTCCGCTCAACTGGGATATTATGATAACTCCACGGATAATTGGGTTGCCTTGGAAACAACACGTATTCCATACTATCAGGAAAATGACGGTGACGCTGAGTGGAAAATGTACATCAGCGAAGACGCAGCCTTAAATGATTTTGAGTCCTTTGTCACTGACGCTTTGATTAATGAAACGTTCACCGATTATTTTGATTACAAATTGGTCTTTACTGCTAAAACAAACCACTTAACAACTTTTGGGGTAACAACTTCATTGGGTATTGCCGCTGCTGCAGAAAGTGATAATACCCCACCTCGAAGTTCTGGTTCCAGTTCGAGCGTTGTTACTGAAATTACTGAAGTTGTAGTCGATAAAGCAGTGACTGTTCCCCTTTCAACTTCATCATCGACAGTGGTTTTGTCAAAGAGTGGAGCCATGAATTTCACAAGTTCTGGCTTAGCTCATACTTTGACACTCAAGAACGTGGATGTGACAGGACAATCAGCGATTCTATTGATTGAGAGTACCCCTTTCGAAGTTACAACAAGATTAAATAAGGCAGAATTAGTGGATATCAATAAAGATGGTGTCAATGACATGGAAGTTTTACTCACCGACATAAGCTCATCAAGCAATGTTAAGTTGTCTGTAAAATTATTGGCCGGCGCAAGCATAATACTTCCAGGAACAGTTGTAACACCAACCCCAGAAACTGAAACTCCTGTGATTGTAACAGAGACTACTGATTACTTACCTCGCAAGGCAGCTGTCACAAACGCGTTGAACGAACAACAAGCTTTGACTGACTTTATTGCTCTCACAAAGCTTGTTCCAAGCACGCAGGCTGACAATTGGGTTGTTGATTATCTCGCTTATGGTAATTCAGCAAGTACATTAAAGATGACTGCGCGCGAAAGACGTGGTTTATTGGATGATTTTATCTCAATCTATGGTAATTTGCCGAAGACTGAAAGTGATTGGAAAGCACTTGCTGAAATAGCTGATGGGAAAGTAACGCCAAAACGTGTTCTTGCCCAAGAAGTTAAGGCCATTAAGGACTTTTTCAAAATCTTTAAAAAGACTGTTAATTTTAAGGACAAGACAAACGAATCTTTCGTGCATAAATTGGCGTATCGTATGCGCGCCACTGATAGAAATTTAGCTAAGGAACAAAAAGCTTTGTCTAAATTTGTAAATGTCTATCAGAAAAATCCTTGGGATGGATATGCTTGGTCAATTGTACGAGCACTCGCCTATTCCGGTGTTCTAGATAAGTAACAAATAAAAAAATAGTGGCGGGACGAACCCCGCCACTATTTTTTTAAAGATTTATTTAGGGTAAATAATTCAGAGGGTTAACAGGAATTCCATTCAATCTCACTTCAAAGTGTAAATGAGGCCCAGTTGTAAGGTTACCAGCGCCCTGAGTTCCTGGCATGCCACCGGTGTTACCTATTATTTCTCCCTTGGCCACAAATTCGTCATTTTGCACAAATATTTTACTGACATGTCCGTACACAGTAGAAAGACCATCGCTGTGAATTAATGAAATGTAACTGTATCCCATACCTGCATCTCGTACATTTAACACATAACCATCGGCCGGAGCTCTTATTGGAGTACCTTGTTTGACCGCAACATCGATAGCTGGATGTTCAAATAAATAACGGAAAGGATAACCAGGGTCGTGAAATGTCGTTGTGATTCTGTGTGAGCTGAGCGGCCAATCGAAATCCGAAGAAGTTAATTGTTGGGGTTTTGATTGCAGTTTACTTCTAAGCACTTTTTCCATTTGCGCAATTTGCGCACTCACGGCATCTTGGTCTCGTTTTGCTTGTTGATATAACTCAGTGTACTTTTTTTCTGATTGTTTTGTACTAACTAATAAGTTGTCTTTGTAACTCACTTCTCCAGTTATTTCTACCTTCTTTAGCTCAAGGTCGTCTTTTAGTTGAACATATTCTTTTTGCTTAGCTTCTAGCTGGCTCTTTTTATCAATCTGTTCTTTTTTGACTGTTTTTAAATCCCCTAGCGCAGTTTGTAAATTTACTTGAAGATCACGGGTATATTCGATTTGATTGTAGAAATCGGATATTGTGTTGTTGAGCAGAAAAATATGAAGTTCATTTTTCTGATCGTTCTCATGTATTTCTTGAAGTACAGCAGATAAATTTAGCTTTTGATTGCTAATCTTATCATTAGTATTAATAATTTGAAGTTCTAGCTTTCTGGTTTCAAGTTTGGCTGTATTTATTTCCTGCTCAGTGGCTTTGATGTCAAGGTTGGTTTTAGCTATTTGATTATCAAGTATTGATAATTGATTGGCTAATGAGGCAGATTCCTGCTGTTTTTTCTTAATATTTTCTTCATAAATAGACATTTGTTTTTTAAGATCATTCGCAGCATTCTTTTTTTGTTCGATTTGTAGTGTCAGGTCATCAGGTGTTTCTGCGTGAGTTAAAAAAGGTAAAAATAAAAACACTAAACTAAGTGTTAAAATAAATTTTACTGAGGTTCTCATTTTTTGTTTTTATTCTTATGGTAACTCTATTGTAACACAGGAAGTCTAAGCCAGTAAATCAATAGCTTTTTGAATACGAGCAGTTGTTTTATCTTTACCAAGTGCAGAAGCCAACTCAAAAGGCCCTGGAGATTTATCTCGACCAGAAAGTGCATAGCGCAAAGGCCAAAGGATTGAACCTGTATCGAGATTGTTTTGTTGGATTAATTCCTTGAGGTCTTTTTCTATTTTTTCGAGGCTTGATGATTCTTCTTGTAGATCTTGAAAATATTGCAGTAAAAGTTTTAGGTTTGTTTTAGTTTGTTCTTTATCAGCTTTTTTCCAAATAAGGTTTTCAGCTGGATATTCAAGCTCATTATTAAGCATAAACTCAATTGCTTCTGGTAAATCGCTTAACTTTTTAATCCTACTTTTTTCGAGAGCTAAAATACGGTTTAACTCAGTCGGCTTGATAGTCTCCCCTGTTTTGTTAATGACAATTTTATTATCTGAAAAAGTCAAAAGTTCAGCCTTTTCTAAATATGGTTTTGCGAGTTCCAGAAATTTTGCTTCTGAAGATTCGCGAATATAAATTCCATTAATCCAATCCAACTTATCTACATCAAAGACTGCCCCAGCTTTATGGACATTATCTAATGAAAATTGATTAATGAGTTCATCAAAAGTATAAACTTCTTGTTCTGTGCCAGCGTTCCAGCCGAGTAAGGCAATAAAGTTTAAAAGAGCTTCTTTTAAATAACCAGATTCAACAAAATCAGAAACACTTGAGTCCCCGTCGCGTTTGCTTAGCTTTTTGCGTTGTTTGTTTAATAATTGCGGTAGATGAGCGAATTGAGGCATTTGCCAACCAAGAGCCTCGTATAATAAAACGTGTTTGGGAGTGCTGGCAATCCATTCGTCTCCACGCATAACTTGGGTAATCTTCATTAAATGATCATCAACGATATTGGCAAAATGATACGTTGGGAACCCATCAGCTTTCATTAAAACATAATCATCAAGATTCTTGGTATTAAAAACGATTTCACCGCGTATCAAATCATCACAAACAACGTCTTTATTCTCGGGCATGCGAAAACGAATAACATGCGGTGCCCCTTGCTTTAACAAGGCTTGAACTTCATCTTTGGACAAATCGCGGCATAAATTATCGTATTTAGGTGCTTGTTTATTTTTAACTTGTTCTTCGCGTAAGGCTTCGATTCTTTCTTTACTGCAAAAACAATAATAGGCTTTATTTTTGTCTAATAAATCCTGTATGTGTTGTTGATAGATATCAAGTCTTTGTGATTGCGTGTAAGGTCCAAAATTACCTCTTTCTTTGACTTTGCCATCTGTTGTGAGGTATGGGCCTTCGTCTCCGGAAATGTTGGCCCATTCCAGTACTTTAAGAAGATTCTCTACTGCACCTGGAACTTTTCTGGTTTGATCAGTATCCTCAATTCTGATTAAAAATTTACCCTTATAATGTTTGGCAAAAAGAAAGTTATAAAGGATGGTTCTAAGGTTGCCAATGTGAACAAGTCCAGTTGGGCTTGGAGCAATACGAACGCGTACATTTTGAGTATTAAGTTTTTCCATAATTTTAGTAAATTTCATGAACATTATAGTCTATTTTGAGCAACAAGTAAATGACGGTCAAGGCCGACGTATATATTGGCTAAATTTATTATAAATTTTGATATAACGTTCAAGGGGGTTGACAAAACTGAAATAATTTGCTATTATTACCTGTTATTTATGTGTTTACCTTAGCTTTTTGAGGCTGAGTTAATTTCCGCCTTTTAAAGGTGTAGTGAACACCACAGTGACCTGTTCCCCAACCATCCTGTCAGGAGGTGCTGCGATGCTGTACACGAAGCTGACCGAGGCGGGTATCGGCGCGGGTCCGAAGACCATCGCCAAGCTGTCCGAGGCGGGTCTGAAGACCGCCGAGGCCGTCCTGGCCATCGGGCTCCAGGGCCTGAACAACCTGAAGATCTTCGCACCG
>Ga0247841_10000660_pt1 | contig 87057 bp, 87 predicted proteins | sample LaCruzMarch2015__2_FD_192410 | JGI IMG/M metagenome (GOLD analysis project Ga0247841, IMG submission 192410) | Freshwater microbial communities from meromictic Lake La Cruz, Castile-La Mancha, Spain - LaCruzMarch2015_18m | ecosystem: Environmental > Aquatic > Freshwater > Lake | place: Spain... | reverse complement strand
TAAAATAATTGTTCGTTTCTCTCTTTAGCTTCTCTATTTTATCTTTACTCAGCTTCATTGTGTTACCCCCTAAAAAGAGTATAACACAATTTATTATATGTAGATATTTATTTGTCGTTTAGTATAGAACGAATATTCACCTTTAAAAACATAAGTTACTGGTCCAGTCAAGTAAATAGCTCCAGCCTCTGACATTTCAACCCAAGCGCTGCCACCAGGCATTTGTATTTTTACTTTACTGTCACATCTTTTTTGCTCATAAAGAGCCGCAAACACAGCACAGGCACCACTGCCACAGGCTTTGGTTTCTCCACTGCCCCTTTCCCAAACTCTGAACTTTATATTCGTTTCGTTTATCAAATTAAAAAATTCAACATTAGTTTTGTTCTTAAAGTTTTTGTGCGTTTCTATGTAAGGTCCAATTTTTCTTATATCGAGAGCCGTAAGGTCACTCCATTCTACGACGGCATGAGGATTTGTCATGGAAACATTAACATACTCTATCTTTTTACCATTGTAGTTCAAAGATTCTTTTTGCCCTACTTTGGCCTTGCCCATTTCTATACTTATATCGTCGGTGTTTATTATTGCATTAACGATATGTCCTGTTTTTTTAAGAGTTATTTTAAAATTCTTCTCTTTTGTATAACCAAGGTCGTAACAAAGTCTTGCAACACATCTTAACCCGTTACCGCAGGTTTCTGCCTCGCTGGTATCTGCATTAAATATCCTGCACCAAATATTACCATTTTCCTTTCCAACAAGAATAAGCCCATCTGAACCTATGCCAGAAACTCTGTCAGATATTTTTGGTGTCGCCTTAATGAGCTCGTTAAAGTCAACATTAGGATTAAGCTCCGCAACAACATAAACATAATCGTTGCCAAGCGCATCCATCTTAAAAAAACGAAAAGTACTCATATGCCCCATAACTTAACAACAAAGAAAGTGGTTTACCAGTCTATTTTTTAGGGGTAATTTATCGCTCAGGTGGTAACTTTGGCAGAAATAAGAACCAGGCTTCACATAGACCAGGGAACGTTACAAAAGTGTCCTAAATGCGGACATAAACAACTTCCAGGCAGAAGCGAATGCGACTCCTGTGGACTGATTTTTTCTAAGCATATGAATTTTACACCCATAAAAACTGTAATGGGTGGGTTTTTAACACCAAAAGAAATAAAAGGGATAAGAGAAACACAGGACCGCTTAAGCAGGATACAGCACGACAACACCTCAAAAATGGAACTCCTAGTCCACTGCAACAAAGAAAAATTGTTGGACATGGCAGCACATCATCTTGGAAAAGATGAAACCATAAAAAATATGACACTTGGTAATTTAGAGGCTGAAAAGCATTACAAATCCAATCATGATTTCTTTTCATTCTTAACAAGGCCAATGATCATAATCCCGTTTATACTATTGGTTCTTTTAGCAGCGATGGCTTTGATGCTAAGGTCTTACGTCTGAGTCTTGCTGTGTCAAACTTGGTCTGGATATATATATGTTTTGCATAGTTTCGTTATCACCCTTGATAACTATACCGCTAGGAATATAAATAATATCCCCTGCTTTTACATCTGATTGCATTTTATTATTTTTTAAATTTACGCCACACAAATTTTTGACAATTTTTTTACCTGACTTGGTGTTATAGAACAAAGTAAATTTATCGTTCTTTGAATTAGTCATAGTGTAAGTCATGTCCTTAATATTTAGAAAATAAGAAAACAGCGTTCTACCCGCTTCTATCTCTAAATAATAGTCATGCCCATCGTTAGGAACAGGAGGAAACTTAACATGATTATCCGGAAGCGTTTTTATATCGCGATTGTTTATAGCAGAAACAACTACCTCTTCGGAAGAAGACGAAGGGGTATACTCATAAGCAAGTATTGACCTCTCTATAGCTTCTTGAAAATCCCCGTCGCTCAAAAGCTCGTAACTTTTTATTTCCAGTTGTTTATTTATAATTTTCTTAACCGCTGGCGTACTATATTCAGCTATAAATTGCTGACGACCAATATCTTTTCCTGAGTTCTTCATTTTTGCATAAAGTCTGGCTCTGGCTAAGACAAGTGCAGCATACGCTTTTGCCTCATCGCCTTTACCATTGTATCTTGTGATCGAACTTTCTTCGTTGTTACGACTATAATTTTTTATATCTGGCAGAAAGTTTATTATTAATTCTATCTGACTTTGTGTAGAAGCAAAAATTACCTTTTCGTCCTTTATACTAAAAAAATCGTCGTACAACTCTGTATCTCTTTTATATAAATCCTTTGCTGTACGAAGTGTTAACTGCATCATACCAAAAGCGGGATTATTAGCATTTGTATCATTTTCTGCACTCGGAATAAAATTGCTTTCTGTATAGTGTATCGCTAATATTACCGCAAGCCTTGGAACTTTACTCAAGGTATCTTTGTCGTCGTAAAATTTTTGTAATTCAGTCTCATATGGTTCCACAAATTGCAAAGGAACATAACCAACTATTACAGAACGAGTTTCATTATTAGGATATTCTTCTTTATATTTTTTGGTAAGGTCAGTGGAATAGTACGTCATACTTATAGGTATTTTGAACTCATCCAAAACATCCATATCTTTGCTGTAAATTGATAATATTAAAGAAACTGACTTGTTTTGCTGTGCCTGATTTAATTTATCCCAGTTATTTATCTGTTCACATACAGTCTGGCTATATAAAGGCCCTGTTAAAAGGTTAATAATAATAAAAGCAATGAGTCTGGTCATACCTATAGAGGTGCAAGCATTGTGCCAACAGCTAACCTGTTGTTATTTGGGGGGTTTTATTAAACAGAAGCCTAAAAAGAGTAATAATATATTGTATAAATATTAAGCACTTAACTACAAAGAAAACTCAATTCTGCCCTCAAAAACATCCACGTTTGAAACATAAACTTTTATGTCATCACCTAACCGATAACGAACTTTTCCCTGTTTTCCTGTAAGAGCCATTCTTGACTCATCGAAAGTTAACATTTCGTGACCCATGTTAGAAAAAGGCAAATACCCTTCTATAAAAATATCTTTTAGTTGAACAAACGCGCCATAGTCGTTGAAACCACAAAATTCACCAAGAAATTCTTCTCCAATTTTATTTTCAAGATATCTCGCCTGCTTTATTTTAACAATGCTCCTTTCCGCAGACTGTGATTTTAATTCGCCATCTGAGCAGTGGTCTGCTGCAACTTTTACTTTTTCGTCGGTGTAACCATGCATAACGTTTTTAAGTAGCCTATGAACCATCAGGTCAGGGTACCTTCTTATCGGAGAAGTAAAATGAGTATAATCTAAAAGAGCCAGTGCAAAATGCCCCTGAGGAAGATTAGAATACTGCGCTTTTTTTAAACTTCTTAAAAAAAGTTTGTTCAGTAAACCCTTTGCAGGATTATCTTTTAAGCCATCAAGGAATTTGGAAAAAGCCTGCGCATGCTTCCACAAAGGATCAAAAGCAATTTTATATAGCCGTGCTGTTTCCGCATAACTTTTTAATTTATCCGGATCAGGTTGTTCGTGAACCCTGTAAATACCAAGGTTTTGTGCTTTCATTTTTTTTGCAGCCTCTATGTTTGCTGCTATCATAAATTCTTCTATCAAAGAATGTGAGTCCCAAACCGGACGTTCAACAATATTTTTTATTGTTCCATCGTCATTAATTATAATTTGTGCTTCAGGGACATTCATAAATATTGTGCCACGAGTTTTACTTTTATTTCTTAAAAGTTTATAAAGGGTACACATACCATGAAGCATTTCTTTTATTTCTGGGGTAACATTATCAAGGTTTGGCTCCATCCCCAAAGGTGCAGTAAACTTAGGGTCTAGGATTTTTTGAACAGCCGTGTACGTTAGTCTTGCCTTACTTTTTATTACAGCAGAGTAAAGTTTACTGTTTTTTACATTTCCTTTTTCATCAAATCTTATTTCAAACGTAAAAACATATCTGTAACGGTCCGGTTTTAAACTACAAATATTTTCTGAAAGATTGTTCGGTAACATTGGAATCGCTCTGTCCGGAAAGTAAATACTAGTGGTTCTTTCGTAGGCCTCAGCATCTATTGCAGCACCCTGTAAAACGTAGTGAGAAACATCTGCTATTGCAACATAAAGTTTATACCCATCTTCTGTTTTTCTATAAAAAACAGCATCATCAAAATCCTTTGCATCTTCTCCATCTATAGTAACAAAATTAAATTTTGACAGGTTTACTCTTTTATTATTTTTATCATCTGTTATATTATCAGCATCGTAAAAAGAGTTATTTTGTTCCGGCTCTTTTATTTTTTCTGCTTCAGCCAGCACTTTTTCTTCAAATGTATCACGTATCCCAAGCTCTTTTATAACAACATAATCATCGTCATCGACTATTTTTTTAACTTCACACATTGCAGGAGCTCTACCTGTGGAGTGTTTCTTTATTTCTACTTCCACCCAGTCATCCTTACGTGCATGTTGCAGTTGTCCGTGTTGGATTGTGACAACTTCATTAGTTCCCCTAACCTTTACAGCAAAACCACCATGATGCTGAATAAGACGACCTATTAAGGTATTATCCCTGCGTGCTACGAACTCAATAAAAGTACCAGCATATTTTCTTTGTCTTGGGTTAAAATCAACTTTTACCTTTACTACGTCCCCATTCATTAGACCGTTCCATTCTACCTGTTGCTTGTCTAAATAAACATCATCAAAGTCCCCCGCCGTAGCCACAAAACCAAACCCCGCCTGGTTCTTAATAAATCTTCCAATTGCTATAATTGCTGGTTTAGAATTTCCTCTTCGTTGTGGCAAAGCCCCTGCCCCTGCCTCTGTTTTTATTTTCTTATCCTTGTTTAATTTATAACGTCCATCTATATCTCTAAAGATATCCCTGGTGTTTAACAGCGACTGGATATAAGGCATTAATTTCTTTCTTGGTTTGGTGTTAACACGAAACACTTTTACGATATCTTCAAATGTAAATTTTTTATCCGGATTAGACTGGAAAAGTTCCAGCAGATCTTGTTTTTTTACGCCCATTAACTTATCTCTAACATACGTTCTACGGCGCGTCTTGCCTTTTTAAGGATAACTTCATCCAAAGTTATATTGTGTTGCATTAGCTCAAGACTCTCAAGCACAAGGTCTATGGTCGTTTTTTTCATATTAGGACATACCGCTTTTTGTATCGCATAAAACGTTTTGTCTGGACAATTCTTTTTAAGAGGATGCAATATCCCTTGCTCAGTGACTATAATTATTTCTTCTTCTTTTATTTCTATCGCCTTTTTTATCATCGCACTTGTTGAAAGTATATAGTCCGCATGGTTCAAGACCTGTATTTTACATTCAGGGTGAGCAAACACTACAGCATTTTTATGTTTAGCTTTCAGCTCAAGAACATCATCCTCTGTTATATTTGCGTGTATAGAACAACATCCAGGCCACAAAACAATATTGTCCCTTTTAAGTTGAGCTTTTACGTAGCTGCCAAGGTTAACATCCGGAACAAAGATTACCCCTGTTTTTTTTGGTATAGAGGAAACTATTTTAACTGAGTTGGAAGAAGTACAGCAAATATCACTTTCAGCTTTTACCTCAGCGGTGCTGTTAACATACGTTACAACAACATGGCCAGGATGTTTTTTCTTTAATCCTCTTAATTCCTCTGCGGTTATCATGTCTGCCATAGGGCAACCTGCGCTTAATTCAGGCAGTAACACCGTCTTTTCAGGAGAAATTAGTTTTGCTGTTTCTGCCATAAAGCGGACACCACAGAATACAACCATTTTGGCGTTGGTTTTTTTTACTTTCAAAGAAAGGTCAAGGCTGTCTCCAACAAAATCGGCTATATCCTGTATTTCTGGACGCTGGTACGTATGCGCAAGAATGACTGCTTCTCTTTTACTCTTAAGTTCTTTTATCTTTTCAAATATGTCCATTGCTGGAACAGCCTACATTTTTAACTATGTTTTTTCAAGTTTCTTTTCTGGTCATTGTCGTAGAGAGCGCGAACCAGTCTTAGGTTCGACGACGCTTAAAGCGCCTGTTTAACGATAGCTAGCCCGAACTTTTGAGGGCTAGCCAATGAGACACGGCGAACCTTAGAGTGGTCGCGAACGGAGACCATGACCAGAAAAGAAACTTGAAAAAACAATTTTAAATGCAATTTGAGGTAAATAGTTATAACATTCAACAATATGAACAGGGTCGAAAAAATATTCAATAAACTGGAAAAGTTAATAGTTTTTGAACCTATAATTAACAAACTTGCCAAAAAGAACGCCAGCCCTTTTGAAATACTGATAGCGACCATGATGAGTTCCAGGACCAAGGACGAGACCACAGAAAAAGCAGCAGAAAGACTTTTCAATAAATTCAACACGCCTCAAAAGTTACTCAAAGCAAATCCAAAAGACATAGAAAAGCTAATTTACCCCGTGGGTTTTTACAAAACAAAAGCTAAAAACATGATCCAAATAGCCAACATCATCCTAAACACATACAAAGGAAAAGTCCCCAGCTCCCAAAAGGAACTAACGGAGCTACCGGGAGTTGGCATTAAAACGGCCGCATTGGTCCTTTCTGAAGGCTTTGGCATAGACGAGATATGTGTGGACACCCATGTACATAGAATCAGCAATCGATTGGCTTTTGTTAAAACAAAAACACCGGAAGAAACTTATTACGAATTAAAAAAAGTACTGCCAAAAAAATTCTGGAGAAAAATAAACTATTATCTTGTTAGTTACGGACAAACAGTCTGCACGCCGTTAAGACCAAAATGCGATGCTTGTGGGATAAAAGAGCTTTGCCCAAAGATTGGAGTTAATTAAAGTCTGTCTTATGTTTAACAAGTTGGCTTGTGTTCCAGCTTCTTAATTTGATTATTTTCTGTTAACAGTTTCATTTGCCGTATTGCAATTTTGTTAAGCTTTATCAATCTTTGAGACTGCGAAATTCCTTCGTCTATAAATAAGGCATTGAGGCTCTCTAGATTAGAAAGACACACCAATTGTGAAATATCGGCGCAGTCTCTTATGTTCCCTTTTAGACCAGGGTTACTAACTCGCCAATCCTTTGCTGTCATTCCAAACAAGGCCATATTTAGCACATCAGCCTCCGATGCATAGATAACGCAGGCCTGTTGTTTTGTTACTTCTGTAGGAATAAGATTTTCTTTAATTGCTTCCGTATGAATGCGGTAGTTTATTTTAGTTAGGATTCTTTTTACATCCCAGCCTAGGTGCTTGAGTTCTCTATTTTTCAGCCTTTGAAATTCTTTTATTAAATAGATTTTGAACTCTGCACTTATCCACATCCCAAACTCAAAAGCAATATCCTTATGGGCGTAGGTACCCCCATACCTTCCAGCAGTAGCTTTTAATCCAATTGCATTGGTTTTTTCAGTCCATTCTTTAACACTTATTTTATAATTATTAAGGCCGGCATGGCTTTTAATTATGGCGAATTCGCCATAATTAAAATTGGGGTTGTAAACTCTTTCCCAGATACCAAGAAATTCAAGAGTATTTCTGTTCCTTAACCAGTCAGATATAAAAAAATCGCCATCCTTGGCCTTAAGCATATCTGTCAAAGAAATATAATCTTCGTTATCAAAAGTAACTATTGAGATTTCTGTTCCCTGTACGTCTATTTTACTCATCAACTCTTTAAGTGCAAAACATCCGCCGACAGGAAAATATATTAAATTGGTTCTTCTTTGTTCGAAAATTGCTCTCGATGTGTTACTTGAGTTACTTTCAAACTAACGGTAAAAAAGCATTGACAAATAGGACTAAATTTTAGTATTAACACAGGCATCACGTTTGGAGGTTTTATGAAAAAAGTTTATTTATTTATTTGCATGTTTCTTACTTTACACTCAGGAATACTCCGTGCTGACGCAAATAGTGACTTAATGAAAGTGCTCCTATACATTGAAAGCCCTGAAGGAACAAAGAGCTTGTTTCTTCCTACTGTTACACGTGTTACAATCTCTGAAAGAAACCAAACGCTGGCTAACATTGTTTTAAATATTGCTTCTTCCGGATTGTATGGGGCAGCGAATGATGGAAGTTATAAAGAAGATTTACATTATCTCTACGATATCGATGTAGAAACTTCTGATAAATCAAAGTTTTCATTTGAGGGCTGCGAAATTATAATGTTTCGCGACCAGGGGATGGCATCGTTTACAGGGCGATGTAAAAACAAGGATGAGAATAATGATAAATGGGTCTACCTTGATCAATTCATGGAACGCTTCGCCTGCGTTATCATCTATAATGAAAAGAGAAATAAGATGTATAATTATATACACAATTTGGGTACAAATCATGACGAAATAAAATATAACAATACAGATTCCAAAAAATGATTACATCATCGTAATTTTTTTCAAACACCACAACCAGTAATGGGATGGGACGGGACAGGCAGTTAATTTCAGCTGCGGGGGTTATGGGGTATCGGGAATGCAACCAAAAGAACCTTAAACCTGCCCCTCTTCTCCACCTAAGACATATACAAAAAGCATGCCAAGCATAAATTCGTTAACCATGTGGACTTACAAGATTTTTAAAACAGATTTGTGATGACAAAAAATGTCAGAAATGACACAATTTGTGACATTATGAGGATAGAACGGGTAGAGCCAGAAGATATAAAAGAAATTCTGGAAATAGAAAAAAACTCTTTTAAAGACCCCTGGAGCAATTTTGCCTTTGAATCTGAACTTACCAACAGTGACTCTATCTTTTTAAAGGCAGTAGAAAAAAACAAAATGATCGGCTACATAATCGTCAGAAAACTTTTAGATGAGTTTCACATAATGAACGTTGCAGTAGCGCCAACAAGCAGAAGAAAAGGTGTTGCTCAAAAACTAATAGATCATGTTTTAAAAAATTTAAGCAGTGGAAAACTTTTGCTTTTAGAGGTAAGAAAATCCAACCAGGCCGCGATATCCTTGTATCAAAAAAATGGCTTCACTATCCTTCACACAAGAAAAGCCTACTACAGCGATGGTGAAGATGCTATAGTAATGATAAAAGAGCTAACGGAGGAATAGATCAAAAAATGCTCTCTAAAATAAAAGACCTCGCTGGCATTGTAAAAAAATCAAAACTAATTGGCAAAGATATTGTTTCATTGTGGGTAGAAACGCCAACAATAAAATTCGATGCGGGGCAGTTCGCAATGTTGGAGTGTCCTGGTTTTCCGTTAAGACGCCCTTTTGTAATAGCCGACAGCGATAAGAACTCATTAAGATTTATTTTTAAAATAAAGGGAAAAGGGACAGCCTTTCTTTCTAACCTGGGTATAGGAACAAGCATAAAAGTCCTTGCACCACTGGGAAATAGTTTTCCAGAACACGATAAAAAAGCAACCCCTATGCTTTTAGGTGGTGGCGTCGGTGTAGTTACAATGATGCCTCTTGCAAAAAAGCTGCATGCACAGGGTCTTGAACCAAGAATATTACTCGGAGCAGATACAAAAGAATCCTTAGCACTTGCTGAAGAGTTTAAACACTATGGAGAAGTCGTTCTTTGCACAGACGATGGGACCTGTGGAATAAAATGTAACGTTGTTGAGTTAGCAGAAAAATACATGAAGAAACGTCCAGATAATTATATCGTTTACGCATGTGGCCCAAATCCCATGCTAAAAAGTCTGTCGCTGTTAAGTAAAAATGAGGGCTTTAGATGTTATATCAGTATGGAAGAAAAGATGGCCTGTGGCGTTGGAGCCTGCGTTTGTTGTGCAGTAAAAACCGTAGAAGGAATAAAAAGAGTATGCAAGGAAGGACCTGTTTTTGAGGCAAAAAACATAAAGTGGTAACAGGAGGAATTTTAATTGTCTGACATAAAAGTCAAACTCTTTAAGGAGACTTTGGAAACACCGTTGATCCCTGCAAGCGGAACCTTTGGTTACGGCGACGAATATGACTTCATACAAAAAGATGCAATAGGCGCTTTTGTAACAAAAGGCTTAAGCCTTAAACCAAAAGAAGGTAACCCTACTCCGCGAGTGACAGAAGTTAATGGCGGAATAATGAACTCTGTCGGCTTACAGAACATTGGAATAGAATGTTTTGTTAATGAAAAGCTACCAGAAATAAAAAAACTTAAAATGAAAGTTATCGTAAACTTCTTTGGTAACACCGACGAAGAATACATACAAGTCGCAGAAATACTGGAGAAACAAAAAGAAATTTTCGCTCTTGAAATGAATGTATCATGCCCTAATGTAAAAGTCGGTGGACTTGCTTTTGGACAGGACCCGGCACTTATTAGGAGCCTTACCAAAGCAGTAAAAAAAGCAACCAAAAAGCCTTTAATAGTAAAATTAACTCCTAATGTAACAAGTATTCAAGATATCGCAAAAGCAGCCGAAGAAGGTGGCGCCGACGCTATAAGTCTTATAAATACCGTTAAGGCCATGAAAATAGACGTACATACAAAACGTCCCGCCTTAGGAACACCGACCGGAGGTTTAAGTGGCAGAGCCATAAAACCAATAGCCGTTAGAGCCGTTTACGAGGCTGCTCAAACAGTAAAAATACCGATAATAGGTATGGGCGGAATATACACAGCAGAAGATGCACTTGAATTCATAATGGTAGGAGCAACGGCACTGCAAGTTGGCAGTGCGATATTCTACGAGCCTGATATATGTGCAATAATCTGCAAAGATCTTAAAGATTTCATGAAAAATAATGGAATAAAAACTCTTGAAGAAATAAAGGGCTGCGCTTTATAGAACAATCTACATTTAAGTTCTTTTTTTTAAAGCATTGTTGAAGAGAGCACCGGTACCATTCTAGGGTCAGGACTTAAGGCTTCTTTTTTTTGGTTATTGTTGGAGTGAGCGTAACAATTCTTAGGTCCGACGAAGGTTAAAACAATTGTTTAACGATTGCCAGCCCGGTCATATAGGGCTGGCCAATATAAAACGGCGGACCTTATGAATTGTAGCGAACAGAGACCATAACCAAAAAAAAGAAGCCTTAAGTCCTGACCCTATTATATTGTTCCATTAGTATATCTTTGAATGCATGTTGGTATTAGTCTCTGCCCTGTCTTGATTTGAGTATTATTATCAGGAATACGACGACAACGATAATGATTATAAGCCATTTGCCTATGCTCCAGTTTCTATTTTGCGAGGCTCGCTCTTTGTCTGTATAAAGCCCCTGATCGTGTGCTTTTCTTAACAAATCTGCCCTTTCTTCCTCACTGGCCATTGCAAGCTGTCTTTCAGAAATCGCTTCTTTTTCCTTTTCCTTAGCAACATCTTGTTCTGTTTTTTGTGCGTCTTGATACTCTTGTGAGGCCCTTTCGCTTTCTGCGATCAACTCACGTTCCTGTTGTATTCTATCCTGTCTTTTAGGTTGGGTTTCTTGCTCTGGTTCTTTAACACCTTCTTTTCCCGTTCTAGATTCTGTAGGTTTAGTATCTCCTTCACCACCCTGCACTACAGGTTTTTTATTTGTGCCAGAAGCGTCCCCTCCCCCTCCACCAGCACCACCGCCGCTTTTACTACCAGGACCCTGACCGCCCTCTGCTTTGGCTGTGTTGATTTTATTAGAAAAGAAATCACTTCGTTTAAGTTCATAATCACCTGCAAGTTTGTTCCTAAGCCCTTCTTTCGCTGTTTCGAACTTTGACTCTATACTGGAGCTATAGCTGGCAAGTCCTGCAACAATACTGGCAATAACGGCAATGAACATTAGATATTCAACGGTTGCTTGTCCCCGACGACCAATATTTCTTTTTTTAAGCACTTGAAAATCCCTCTAACTTACTCAATAATACTTAATGAAATGAAAAAATTCTACAGTATTCTTATTCCTGCTTTTGCGAACATTCTTCTTGGTGCGGTCTTATTTTATATTATATCACAATATGTAATCGGTATTGACACCAAATCCATACTGATCAAAATTTCGTCGCTAACGCTCCTCTCAATTATTATATTAGTTGCAATCTTATTATTCAGGGGTTTTTTTGACCTTATATTTTATGTACCAACATACTGGATCTTTGCAGCATTATATCTGTCGTATACCTCATATAAAGAAATAAATTTTTCCGTCCCTACTCTTCTTGAATTTACAATACCTGTAGCGTTGATCCTTACTCTTTCTTCCACTCTTCCTGAAATATATAGACGCTATAAAATAAAACGGCTTGCACGCTCATGCATAAAAGGCGAAAAGTTGGACCAGTTTTCCAAAACTCCATGGAAGCTCTTTGATGAAGCTCCAAAAGAGCAAATCTGTACGTTGTATTTCGACATACCTGATCTTTATGGTTGCCAGTCTATCCTTAGCACCAGAGAGCTTAAAGACCTTATAGAGAATATTTTTGCTAAGAACTTTAGGACCATCGAAAAATATTCCGGCATGCTGATCAGAAGCACAGAGGACTCTATGTTGGTTGCATTTGAGCCACTTGACCAAAAAAACATAAAAATACCAATGGAACCAAAAATATACTGCGCTTACAGCGCCCTTATATGTGCATTAGAATTAAGACAAAATCTTGAAGAAATAAAAGAATCAACAGAAAAAGCATCTCCATTAATTAAGAGGCTAAAAGGAAGATCCGGCATTGGCACAAACAAAGGATTAATATTAAGACACATAAGGAACGGTCGTTTAGAGCTATCAATATTCACGAACTCTATGAACAATATCGCGCAAATGCTAAAACAAAGTACGGGTAATGATATTCTTTGCGACACAAAAACCTATGAATTTTGTTCTGAATATTTTTCTGCCAATAAAGCAGACAGGAATTTTTATTCGATTATTGGACTTTCTAACTAAACACCATAATACCAGTCGCTGCTACCACCTGGTATATCCATTATAACTATGCCTTTAGCCAAAAGATCCTTTCTTATTTGATCTGCTTTTGCAAAATCCTTATTTTTTCTAGCCTCGTTTCTTTGTACTAAAAGTTTATCTATATCTTCTTTAACCAGACCTATTCTTGCAGCTATCCTGTTTTTATATAAGGACAAGAAGATTTCCGGAGTTTCATCTAACATTCCGTAGACATTTTTTATTGCCTCTAAAGCCTTACTGAAGGTATCTTTGGCGTTTTTACCTATTTTCTTTTTCTTATCAAGATACTGATTCATATACGTAAAATAATCATTAAGATCTGCCAAAACCTGTGCTGAATTAAAATTATCATCCATGTTAGTGGAAAAGCTTGTTACAAACGTTTCTGCTTTCTTAAAGAACTCCTCGTCGTCCGTTGCATCATTTACCAAAAGATCAGAAACTCTTTTAATAGTTGAGTAGTAATAATAAACTCTTTTTTCCGCATTCAAAAAGTTTGCTTCTTCAAAGTTAAAATTAGAATTGTAAGCAAAAGAAAAGATCATATAACGTAAAACATCAGCACCGTACTTATCCAAAGCTTCCGCTACGGTATAGAAATTCCCTAATGACTTGCTCATTTTTTGTTTTCCAACCATCACAAGTCCGTTATGCAACCAATATTTTGCAAATTGCTTTCCCGTCAACGACTCTGATTGTGCGACTTCATTCTCATGATGCGGAAATATTATATCTACTCCACCGCCATGTATATCGATTGAGTCACCCAAATATGTTTTCGCTAGCGCAGAACATTCTATGTGCCAACCCGGACGACCTTTACCCCATGGAGAATCCCAGAAAGGCTCTCCCGGCTTACATGCTTTCCACAAAGCAAAATCTGCAGGTGCTTTTTTATCTGAACTTTCATCTTCCTGATGCATCATTTCTTCAAAACTACGACGGCTTAACTTTCCATATCCCTTAAAGGACGGTACATCAAAGTATACACTTCCATTCTTTTCGTATGCGTGTCCTTTTTCTATAAGACCCTGAACAAAGGCAATGATCTCTTTTATATGTTCGCTGACTAACGGTTCAACACTTGCAGGTCGTACTTTAAGTCTTGCCAGTTCCTGTTTGGATTCTTTTATATATTTATTAGCAATATCACTGGAAGAGACCCCTTCTTTATTGGCCCTATTAATTATTTTGTCATCTACGTCGGTAAAATTTCTAACATACGTTACTGTGTAACCGGAAAACTCAAGATATCTTCTTATCGTATCAAAAATAACTGCCTGCATCGCATGCCCGATGTGAGCTTGATCGTACGGAGTTATACCACAGGCATACATTTTTACGTCGTGGTCCTTTAAGGGAATAAAATCCTCTTTTTTGTGACTTAAGGAGTTATATAAACGTATCAAGAACTTCTTCCCCCGTTAAAAGGATATCTTAATCTTAATCTGATAAAAAGCAAAACCATAATCGGCAACAAAAACAGTAAGCCGCTAGGATTTTGACTTACATCCTTTACGGTACCACAGCCTCCAGCGTTAACAGATGGCAGGTCGTCAGGCGCAACATCATAAACAAGCGTATCTCTTCCTGTTTCTGTACTAACTTTGTAAACAGCAGTAACTGCCGTGGAAATATCTTGTTCATTTGATCCCGCAGAAGAAGAAAGCATTCTTAAATAATATTTTTTACCATAATCAATATCTATATAAAATTTATGTTCAGTAACGTAGTCACTAGACGAATCCTCTAACCCCATTCCCCCATCCTCACCATATTGCAGAACATCTTTTGCAGGAACATTCGTTGTCCACCTTGCTACTATTTTTTTGCTTACAACATCTCTGTACACATTAACATCGGATATGGTCGTTGGTACCGCCGGTTTTGCTCTTTCCGAATCAAGAACTATTGCGCTGCTTCCACTTCCGCTTACCCATTTTGCGACCAGATAATAGTTGCCGCTGGCAGGAGGAATAAAATCTATTATTTTTTCCAGAGGGTTATTGTTTAAAGCGGAACTTGCGAGCAATATTGGTTCACCATTCTCATCAGGTGTTCCTTTAAAAAGATAAAGATCAAAATCCATTCCGTTTGGAACAGCCATAGTATAATTATATTCTTTAGAGGCTGAAAGCGTCACTTGCCTTATAAAGCTCTTTTGTTCTCCAAGTCCGCTCCCAAAAGTAAAAGACATACCGGAAGTATCAAAGGCACTGAGTGCACCCTGTGCACAAACTCTTCCATAACCTTCTACCCTATCTTTTAATCCTCCGGCCCTTTCTGGCAGTCCGGGGGATACCGCTGTCCTTGTGTATCCAAGACTTACTGTTCCGCTTTCCCCTGCTCCAACTTCATAAGCACTCATGCATATCAGCATTTTATACTCTGCATTGGTTACCGATTTTTTACTCGCCATAAGTCCAACCAATCCTGTCACGAACGGCGTGGACTGAGAAGTTCCAACTTTTAATGTATAAGGATCTTTTAAACTGGCATCGTTCAAATGGTTCCAATAGCCACCGTACAGCATCTTAGAGGAAGCAATATAATTTTTTGTTATCCTGCTGCCCCCTGGCGCAAGGACATCCGGTTTTATAACTGTTCTGTAAGGAGAACCCAAAGAAGTATATTCTGTTACCTCGTCCAGTTCATTAACAGCACCTACAGTTAGTGCTGTTGATTCTAAACCAGGACTACTTACATAATCCCCGCTCTCCTGATCATTACCGGCACTCACAACGACTACAACTCCCTGTTCAACAAGGTTATGAACGGCCGTATCTATTACAGAAGAAGAAACGCCACTCCCCACACTAAAACTCAAATTTACAGCGACTATATTTTCGCTTGAAGCAACAGAACTTACGTATTCAAGACCTCTTACTATGTCACTTATATTACCACTACCACTTGAATTAAGAGCTTTTACAGCGACTAATTCAGATTCATATGACATTCCTGCCATTCTTGGTAACGCATCTCCCCAACCCATTACATGAGTTTTTATGTAAGCCCAATAATAATTTCCAACAATTGCGGCGTCGCTGGTGTATGCAGAAAAAGAATATGGAACCAACGTATCACTTGCAGAAGATGTTATAGGATAGTTTGCAGAAGAAAAACTTTGATTAGCAGTAACGCCCGGCCCATCAGTTACAATAGTATGTGTTTGCGGACCCGGAGCAATATATGTTGAACTCTGTTGCACAGCATCATCCTTGTTCCTAAAAAAAACACCCGCCGTAGTCCCGGCAACACCATCCCAAGTAAGCTGTACAGAAAGATCACTTAAACTAATACCGTTAAATTGTGCAGGAAAAAAATAAGAAACAGCCGCACCCTGTGGTCTAAGAGTCTCTGAATACTCAAAGTAAGCAGCATCGTTAAGTTCGTCGCATGAAGCTCCACTACCAAGAACTATTCCGGCGACATGAGTTCCATGACCATGATCATCCTTTTGTCCAACACTGGTACAGGTTTTGTTATAGCAGTCTACAGCCTCAACAATTCTTCCTGTAAAGTCATTATGATCAGTATCTATTCCCGTATCTACCACAGCAAGCCTTATAGCCGAGCCTGTTGCGCCTAAATATTTACCCTTGTAACCTTCGCCCCAAACATCCCTTGCTCCCAACTGCTTTGTTGCATAAAAAAGATTAGTTTGGACCTTGTAGTCTTCATCTATACTTACTACGTCGTTGTTTTCTGCAAGTTCACGTATCTTCTTTTCACTCGTTCTTACAAAAACTGCATTAACAAGATTTTTAGCGATGTATTTAATATCTTCTGATCTTAAGTTGGCAGGAATATCTTTTGTGTTTTTATCTAGAACTACGACTACATCATGGGAATTATCCGTAGATGACGACACTCCAACATCATTTTGCAGCTTTTTAAACAGCGACGATGATATTTTATTATTAACTTGATCTTGCTTATTATTACAAGAAACAAATACAAATATTAAGACTAAAAATAAACTTGTTAAAAATAACGGTTTATTTTTCATCTTTAAGAGGAAGAAGCTTGTAAGTTCCTGGTTTCTGCATCCTTTTCTTCTTGCTCTTAGCCATTTTAGCTCTTTTGTTAGCTCTTTTCGTCTCTGTAATCTTTGTCAATGAAGCCATATGCTCCTCCTAATTTTTAACTTTTTTAAGAGGCGCCGATCGGATTTGAACCGATGCATAAAGGTTTTGCAGACCTTGACCTTACCACTTGGCTACGGCGCCATTTTGCTATGTTTTTATTAATATAAGATAATATTGTCAAGCGTATACCAACATGCATTCAAAGATATACTAATGAACTATAATAGGGTCATAACTTAAGGACTTATTTTTTTGGTTATTGTCTTAAGTGAGCGTAACAATTCTTAGGTCCGACGAAGGTTAAAACAGTTGTTTAACGATTGCCAGCCCGGTCATATAGGGCTGGCACAAAGCGAACAGAGACCATAACCAAAAAAAATAAGTCTTAAGTTATGACCCTTAAAAATTTTAAGTTAGTATATCTTTGAATGCATATTGGTATAAAATTTACTCACGCTAAAGAAAAAGGGTGACACGCTAAATAAGCATGTCACCCTCTAAATTATAACTTAAAGAATTATATACTAAAGTCTACAGTAGGACACTCTTCTTTACCAAAAAACCAACGATCTCCAGGGTTGTTAACACTTGTACCCGTAGCAGGACAGTTTGCAGGAGCATCAGTAGTATGTAACACAAGAGCATTCTTAAAAGGTGTTCCTTTATAAGTAAAAGATTCAACGGAATAAGGCTTCTTAACTGCTTTACCGTCACAATAACTTTTCACAACTGCTCTTACGTCTGAACATGTTTTGTTTAACACAGTAGAAACGTAGCTAGACAGCTTCTCATATCTCTGCTTTACACAAGACTCCAATGTAGTATCCGCAGTTTTAGTTTTCATGTTATTGTAATCACTCTGCACATAACCTAACTTTCCATTAGCATCCTTTCCAATACAAAAACCGATCTTGTCTGCAGCGCAAACAGACAATGCAAACATAGCAACGCTGATTAAAACCAATTTCTTCATAAAAATCCCCCCTTTTTTTTATCTATTTAATTTTGATAGCACAATAAAACCATTCTTACAATAACAAGATAGTCATAAAAAGGCTTCGTTTTTTAAATCATTGTCGTAGGGAGTGCCAAGCATTCTTAGGTTTGCTGACGTTTACAAACCTTTGTTTAACGACAGCGAGCTACATATGCTAGCCAATGTAAGCAGCAAACCTTAGAATGCTCACGAACCGAAGACCATGATTTAAAAAACGAAGCCTTTTTATGGCTATCTTGAACTGTTTTGAATAAACCTAGTCAAATAATATTTAACCATTTCCTGTGTATTTATTTTACGACCCTGATAGGTCCAAATAGCCTCGTTGAATGGCCCTAACTGAGCATTTATTACATCACCTATTTGCTCTGCCGTTGATGTCGAGTTAAGCTGAGCATTCGTAAAAAAGCCCCCTGTGCTTGTATTAAAACTTACCTGTATCGCTCCAGGACGCTGTGCAGAAAAGATTAGTTTTAACGAATTCCTAAAAACCATAAAATCAGCTTCGGTATTAGAGATACCATAAACTTTTATAGTCGCTCCAGAAACACTTTTTGTTGAATTAAATACAGAACCAAGTTTGGTTATATAGTTCCTAAGATATTTTAAATATGAAATTGTTGAATCCTTAAGGATGCGTTCTGGACTATTTACGGCGTCAAAGCTTATCATGCCCGTTTGATCTATTTCTTCTTCCATTCTTGCAAGTTCTATCACCCAACTTGCATCCTCTGATGGTTCATCATAAGGAAGATATACGTCCACGGACCCGTTAGAAAGTTCCCTCTTTTTAACTACGACATCATTAAGTTCAGATACCTTCCATTCATCTTTCATATTGTTTGCTCCCTATGCCCTGAACCTATATTATAGTTATTCCGTTGTACGATTTCCACACTAAATTTTAAAAATCATACCAATTATTGCCTTAGGTGCATAAGAAAGCTGAGTCCCGTACTTGGTACTTTTAGAACCATCAGCGGGGTTAACAACTTCATAGTTGGTCTGATTTATAAAGACAACGTTCGTAACCAAAAGTCTTAATATAAATCTGCTACTAAAGCAGAAACGAGCTAAAACACCACCCTCTATTTGCATAAACTCTTCTATCATTGGGTTATCTTTAGTGTAACCGGAAGGATTAGGTATCCCAAGTTCTCCACTAGGAATAAGATATATGGACGTTTGAAGCCCAAAATCGAAAAACCTATTGGTATCCCCTGCTCTGTACAAACCTATAACTTCTCCTCTTATTCTTGAACTTCTACCCTCAGTTAAAGCATAGTAAAGAGCAATAGAGCTTTCTATTCCGTATGGTGCGGGAATATACCCTGTACCTGTAGAAAAAACTAGCCATTGTTCTTTTTCACCATAATGAGCGATCCTATATCCAACAGATAACAACCCATATATTTTCCCGTCGGTAAATCCCCTGGACAAAGCTCCCTCGAAACCATTATATATGTTAACCTTATTGAATGAACTTGTTATCTCACCGGAGAAAGAGTAATGCCCATAGATCCTTTTAACAAAAGACATTTCCCCTTCAAAACTCCTTAATGCAGATACTGCATCAAGCCTGTAAAGAAAACTACTATCGTACTTAACTAATTCATTAACGGCTTTTGCCGACGTAAATACTGGAGAATGGTAATACTCCATCATACCGTATGCCGGCGTAGATATAATTAAGAACAGTAACGCTAAGAAAAAACAACTATTTCTTTGTTTCTGTTTGTGGAACATTTGTATTCGCCTGTTGTGTAGGCGCTGTTTGGGTTGTAGACACTACATCCTGCATAACACTTTTTGTTATTGATCTATGCTGAACAATGGTAAGTCCAATGCTTGTAAGCATGAAAACAAAAGCAAGCACCGTGGTTATTTTTGTAAGTATATTACCACCCTGTGAACCAAAGAACGTTTGGCTTATTCCACCAAATGTCGCTCCAACCTCTGCTCCTTTACCTGCCTGTAGCAGAACGAACAGGATCAGAAAAAGACAAGTTATTATGTGAACCACGATTATCAAAGTACTCATAAGACCTCCCTAAAATCAGCTATTCTCAAGAACGATGCAACCTCTAAAGATGCTCCTCCAACAAGCACTCCGTCTATGTCCTCTGAAGACATAAATCCGTCTATGTTGTCTGCCTTAACACTGCCACCGTAAAGGATACGAATAACATCGCCAGTCCCTTTACCGAACATGTCATCCAGCAACGTTCTTATATACTTATGAACCTCTACTGCCTGTTCCACTGTTGCGTTAACTCCGGTCCCTATTGCCCAAACCGGTTCATAAGCAATGGTTACATATCTTAAAAGATCATCCTTTGCAAGACCAGAAAGTCCGTTAACTATGTGGTCCTTTACAACTTTTCGCATCTCGCCCGCATCTCTTTCGTGCTTGGTCTCGCCCACGCACACTATTGCATTAAGGCCGTTCCTGATGCATCCGTTGATCCTTTTATTTACTCCTTCATTAGTTTCACCAAAGAATTTTCTTCTTTCTGAGTGACCTATTATCGCATGAGTAACGCCTATTTCTTTTAACATTAATGGGGAAATCTCTCCTGTAAATTGTCCCGAATTATCCCAGTGAACATTTTGAGCGCACAATCTTATTTGTGATTTCTTTAATGCTTCACCTGCGCTTTTTAGCGACGTAAAAACTGGAGCAACACCTATTTCTACACCTTTAAGGGCAGGAATAGTTCCTATCATCGCGATAAACTCCTGTAAAAAGCTTACAGTCTCGCCAATGCCCTTATTCATTTTCCAGTTACCAACTATGAACGGCTTTCTTTTTCTTTGCATTTAAATAATTACTCCTCTAGTGCAGCGATGCCGGGAAGTTTTATACCTTCCAGGAATTCCATGCTGGCACCACCACCTGTTGATACGTGAGTGATCTTGTCCATAACTCCGGCTTTTTTAACTGCCGACGCTGAATCTCCTCCGCCAACTACAGTGTGTGCTTTGCTTTCTGCAAGCATTTTTGCTATTTCTACTGTCCCATTATTAAAAGGTTTTGTTTCGAACACTCCCATAGGACCATTCCATACAACCATTGCAGCGTCTTTAAGAGCATTCTTGAACAACGCTATTGTTTTAGGACCGATATCCACCCCTTTCATTCCTACAGGGATATTCTCATCATTTGTTATTTTCCAGTCTGCACCTTCTTTTACTTCTGCGGTTATAACGTGGTCGACGGGTAAAAGAAGTCTTAGACCCTTAGTCTCAAAACGGGAAATTATTTTCTTGGCAAGTTCAATTTTGTCGTTCTCTACAAGTGAGTCACCAACATTGAACCCCTTCGCTTTAAGGAACGTATAGGCCATTGCACCACCTATGATCATAACGTCGGTGTTCTTGGAAAAATTTTCTACTATCGCTATTTTATCGGACACCTTTGCTCCACCAAGTATTGCAACAAAAGGCTTCTTAGGATTATAAAGAACAGCTCCAAGGTTATCTATTTCCTGTTGCATCAAAAGCCCTGCGCCTTTTTCCTTAACGAACGCCGCTATACCGGCAGTAGAAGCATGAGCTCTGTGCGCAGTACCGAACGCATCATTAATGTATACATCGCAAAGTTTTGAAAGTTGCTGAGCAAAATTCTTATCATTTGCCTCTTCTTCCTTATAAAAACGAACGTTCTCTAAAAGAGCAACAGAGGCAGGCTTCATATTCTCCAACACCGCCCACACTCCAGCGCCTACACAGTCATCAACAAAAACAACATCCTGTTTAAGCAGCTCTGCAAGTTTTTCGCCTACTCCCTGCAAAGTGTATTTAGGATCTTTCTTTCCGTCAGGTCTTCCTAAATGGCTTACAAGAATAACTTTTGCGTCCTGGGACAATGCGTACTCTATAGTAGGAAGAGCCGCCCGTATCCTGTTGTCATCAGCGACGCTACCGTCCTTATTCATAGGGCAGTTGAAATCGACCCTTATAAGGACCTTTTTACCTTTCAGATTTATATCTTTTATACTTTTTATCTTTCCCATTTTTTACTCCAAAGGTTACATTCTTTTTCCAACGAACTCCGTTAACTCAGCAAGTCTTTTTGAATATCCAGCTTCGTTGTCATACCAAGCAAGTACTTTAACGTTAGTTCCATCTATAACGTTGGTCATTTGTGAATCAAGCGTTGAAGAGAATAAATTGCCGTTATAATCTATGGAAACAAGCGGTTCTTCTGTATAAGCCAAGATGCCTTTTAATGAACCGTTAGCAGCGTCTTTCATAACCTTGTTTATTTCTTCCTTGGTCGTAGCTTTTTCTACGTTAGCAGTAAAATCAACTACTGACACGTTAGGAGTCGGCACTCTCATTGAATAACCATCCAATTTACCTTTTAGATCTGGCATAACCAGCCCAATTGCTTTTGCTGCACCGGTTGTTGTCGGTATCATAGACAACGCTGCTGCTCTTGCACGTCTAAGATCAGAGTGTGGAAAATCCAGTATCTTTTGATCGTTCGTGTATGAATGTATGGTCGTCATAAAACCGTTCTTGATCTTAAAGTTCTCGTGAAGAACTTTAACTACAGGAGCCAAACAATTCGTTGTGCAACTTGCGTTAGAGATTATGTTATGTTTTGAAGGGTCATAAGACTCATGGTTAACACCTATTACAACAGTCAGATCAGCGTCTTTTAGTGGAGCAGAATAAAGTACTTTTTTTGCACCACTGCTGATGTGCTTACTTACCGATTCCATATCTTTTAATTTTCCTGTGCATTCAAGGACAATATCAACACCCAATGCTTTCCAAGGTAATTTTGAAGGATCTTTTTCGCTTAGAATTTTTATTTTTTTACCATTTACACTTATAGAATCGTCGGAGTGTGTTACCTCCTTATTAAATATCCCATGAACTGAATCATACTTAAAAAGATGAGCCAGTGTTTTGGTGTCTGTAAGATCGTTTATTGCTACGATCTCTACCTCCTTACTATTGGACAAAAATCTTGCTGTGATCCTTCCAATTCTTCCAAACCCGTTAATAGCCACTTTGACAGACATAGCATCCCCCTATTATTTTTTATTCCTATTATTGGTGTTAATACCAGAGACAAAACAGACCATAGCACTGGTTATAAGTCAATATAGCTTTTTGCTGATTGTAGCAAACTATGTATAAAGAATTCTTGACATATCTTAAGGCTGTTGATATAAAAACTTTTATTCTGGAGGGCTAAATTTATGAAAAAGTTTTTTTATTTATTTTTTATTATAAGCGCAACCAATACTTTTGCTTCCTCATACAACGATCAATTAAACCAAATAGAAGAGATTACAGCAACAGAGGAACAGGAAATAATATGTTACAATGAAGGAAATTCGTTCCCTAATGGTGATTCTTGTAAATGTGATCTTCCTCTATTCTGGTGTGAAGTAGATGACGAAATACATGTTTTTCGTGCAAACATCCATATTAAGAACTCATTATTTGAATCATATAACTATTTAGCGCTCAATTGTAAACGCGTTATAACATTTAAGAAAGCTGCTGTAAAAGAAGCGGTTACAAGAATGGGAAAAGGAAAAGCAGTAAAATACAATATCAAATAACGCAAATATGACTTAAGACTTTTTTTTGGTTATCGTCTTAAGTAAGCGTAACAATTCTTAGGTCCGACGACGTTTAAAGCATCTGTTTAACGACAGCAAGCCCCAAGCCAGGGCTAGCCAATGTGATACGGCGAACCTTATGAATTGTAGCGAACAAGGACCATACCCCGCTGTAACGCTATTAGGACAAAAACATTTACACTTGATGCAAGTAATGGTAATTTCACGCCTATGCGTTTATTTTCCACATTGCCAGGCGAACTTATAAGTATCTTCAGGGGCTTAGGTAACGCTGCCGATACCATTAATGCCAAGGCATACCTTATAGGGGCATATCCTAGGTCTATTATTTTTAGAGAGGATTGCTCCGATATCGAAATTGTTATTACTGGCGACCTTGAAAAGACCATTGATAGTTTTATGAATTCGTACAAAATGCTTAATGATAAAACCATAAGAACCGCTGGTAGATTCACTCTTATACCTAACCCTTACAGCAACGGAGATTTTATAAAACTTGCCAAAACAAGAAAAGAGTTTTCCGGTGGTGCAGGAGATATAAAGAGCGAGGCTTTTTGCAGAGGGTTCTCTGTAGATGCTCTTGCCGTGTGTCTTAACGCAATAGATTTTGGCAATATAGTAGATTATGCTGGGGCACTCTACGATACACAGAACAAAGTTCTACGTTCTCTTAAAAGAGACCTTTTCAACAACGAACCTGCTTACATATTCAGGGGGGCTGCGTACAAAGCAAGATACGATCTTTCCCTTGATCCAATGACAGACACCCTATGGAAAAGAGCGATAAAGGAAAAGACCTTTCAGGCTCTTACCAAAGACGAATTAAAATATGAACTGGACAACATAAAAAAAGAAAAAAACGGTAAAGAAGAATTAAAAAAACTCAAAGAATTAATGGGAGCATAGCGACGTGAATGAAACTATCAGAAATATAATCCTTATAGCCCCTCCATTACTTTTCAGTCTGTGTTTCCATGAATACGCACATGCGTGGGTTGCAAATAAACTTGGCGATCCAACGGCAAAATATATGGGCAGACTTACGCTTAATCCTATGGCCCACATAAGCCTAATGAACACTATAATATTCCCGATACTTTTAAGCATAATGGGATTGCCTCCGTTAGGAGCTGCAAAGCCTGTTCCAATAGACCCAAGAAATTTTAAGGACCCTCAAAAAGGTATGGCTTTGTCTGCGGTAGCCGGCCCTTTATCCAATATTTTGTTGGGAGCAATATTTGCTTTCACATTAGCGGTAATGGTGGTCTTTGTAAAATCAGACAACAAACTACTTGGGACTTTGGCACAAATGCTGGCCCAGGGCGTATATATAAACATGATCTTCGCTTTTTTTAACCTTATTCCCCTACCCCCACTGGACGGCTCAAGAGTGCTTACAATGTTCCTTTCGTATAAGCAGGCCGCGCGCCTTGATATGCTTGCACCATACAGTTTTATACTTATAATTGTTCTGCTATACACAGGTGCTTTGAATATTATTATGGTTCCTGTTAATTTTTTTAGTCATTATTTTTTGAACATCTCTTATAATATCCTGACGGGGTTACTATAGTGGAAAGCGAAAACAGTTTTATATCTATAAAGTTAGAATGCTTCGAAGGTCCACTGGACCTGCTGTTGCACCTTATTAGAAAGAACGAAATAAATATTTATGATATCCCTATTGCAAAGATTACAGAAGAATATCTTGCTGCAATAAATGCAATGCAGGAAATGAACCTGGAAGTTGCAGGAGAATTTCTCGTAATGGCAGCAACGTTGATATATATAAAATCAAGAATATTGCTACCTGTTTATAAAGCAGACGAAGACGGCCTTGAGGGAACTAATATCATAGAAGATCCAAGAGAAGAACTTGTAAGATTACTTTTAGAGTATCAAAAATATCAGGAAGCGGGAAAAACATTAGGTGACAGGAAAATCCTCGGCAGGGACGTATTTAAACATCCTAAATATGATTTTGGTACGCAAGATCGCCCATTAAAGAACATGGAAATATTCCAACTAATGACTGCATACCAAAAAGTTGTTGATCGTTACAGGGAACAGTTTCAAACGCACGATGTATCAAAACCAGGAAAAAGTTTGCAGGAAAAAATATCCGAACTTATAGAATTATACCCTGAAGGATTCTTGAACCTTCCTTTGGAAGAATTGATTCAGCCTCCAGTTACAAGAAATGAAATAGTTGTTTCTTTTTTATGTATGCTTGAACTTGCAAAGCTGGGATATCTAAAAATAGTTCAGGCGGGAAATGCGAAAGACATTTTACTTACAACGATAAAACCATTATCGCTGTTCGATAGATCACTTATAAGTAGAGAAAATCTGGCAAAGGAAGCTCAATAACAGAGGGGATATCATGGAAAAAAGCAGAATTAAAAGTATAATAAACTCGTTGCTGTTCGCCGCAGAAAAGCCTTTGTCCACAGTAAAAATAGCAACCGTTTTTGAGAAAGAAGTGGACGATGCCACTCTTGTAGAAGTTCTTTACGAAATGAGAGCTGAATATGAAATTAACGATTCTCTCGGTTTTGATATGGAAGAAGTCGCTGACGGCTGGCAGCTAAGGACCAGAGACGAAAATAACACCTGGATAAAAAAACTTGAAAACATAAAACCAGTAAGAATCTCTCCCTCTGCTCTGGAAGCACTTGCAATAATTGCATACAAACAACCTGTGATAAAAGCAGAAGTAGACAAAATAAGAGGTGTTGATTCCTCTCATCTTGTTAAGGCGCTGATGGAAAGGAATTTAATAAAAATAAGTGGAAGAGCAGACTTACCTGGCAAACCTCTTCTTTATTCAACAACCCCGGAATTTCTGGAGATATTTTGCCTAAAGGACATTAATGATCTGCCTTCTTTAACAGAAATAGAGGAATTGGCGGTAAGAACTGGCAACTCAGGCGACTTTAAGGAGCTTAACAATTCCTTGAGGCTGATAGTAGAAGAAGCTCCTAGTGTAACCTTAACTGCCGATGATGATATAGATAACGAGGTTGTCCTGGACGAAATGACAGAACTAAACAAAGAACTGCGCGTAGACATCGATCTTGTGCAGGAAAAGGTGGATATATTATTTGAAGAAGCATGTAGAAAGTACGCAAACCAGAGACAAAAGAACTACGAAGAAACAACCGTCGACCAAACAACAGACAACAACAGATAGCAGAATACAAAAAGTAATTGCTTCCTCTGGTTACTGTTCAAGAAGAAAGGCAGAGGAGTTAATCCTTCAGGGACGGGTCACGGTAAACAGCCGCAAAATAGAAACAATGGGTTTTAAAGTAGACCCACAAGTTGACGTAATAAAGGTAGACGGTTCTATCATACGCCCCCCTAAAAAAAGTTCCTTCCTATACTTTGTTCTTAACAAGCCATCTGGATACATTACGTCACTAAACGACCCAGAGGGCAGACAGACCGTAATGGAACTTTTGCCTCCGATGGCAAGAAGACTTCGTCCTGTAGGAAGACTCGATTACAATACCGAAGGCATTTTACTTTTCACGGACGACGGAGAACTACTGCACAGATTAACACACCCAAGTTATGGAGTACGTCGTAGATATCTGGTCCGTGCAAAAGGCCTTATAGAAGCAGAAAAATTGCTAAAATTAAAAACAAATGGGATATTTGTTGAAGACGCAAAAATAAAAAACATCGACGTAAGCGAAATAAGAAGCACAAATAACGCAACCTGGTTTGAAATAGAAGTCGGCGAAGGAAAGAACAGAGAGATAAGAAAAATAGTTCTAGCTCTTGGTGGAGAAGTCTCCAGATTAAAAAGAATAGCTTACGGTACTATATTTAAGGGAATACCTCCAAAAGGAATGTTCCGTCCTTTAACTAAACAGGAAGTCAAGGATCTATATTCCCTGGTAGGCCTTGAATGAGAGAATACTGGCTTAGGTCCTTTATTGTTGCCATAGCTTTTTTGGATCTTTGTGTAACCGGTATTGCAACCTCTTCCAGCCCAACATTCATACACCTTGCCTGGACGTCGTACTTTATAGTAATGGTAGGGCTTATTGTTTCTCATAAAAAACAGAATATGCAAAAAGCTATCTTGAACTTTATAGTTCTACTTATGATAGGAATTCCTATTTCCGGGTTAAGCATGCCTTTCGCATTAATAATCAGAGGAATGGAGTTTGGTGCCGTTAAAGGCAATTTTTATATTTTTATAAGCCTTCTTTCTTTGATGTACCTTGCTGTAAGACATGAAAAGATGTCTATACCAGAAGCTGCCTCTAAAGTTGCAGTATACGTGGGAGAAATAAAAGAAGCTAAATTAAGGTCCAGTTTCGGCAGATATCTTCTGTCTGAATTAATCGTGTTCGTTACGACAATAACACTTGGGTATTTTTATTTTTTAAATTAACAGGTCTATATGAAGCTTATCAACAAAGAACTTATACAAAGAGTATTTTATTCAACAGACATTTCTCTTTATGAAATATTACCCGCCGGTGTAGCAACTCCCAAAACAGAACAAGACGTAAAGAACATCCTGGAGATTTGTACACAAAAGGGAATAAGTATAACTCCACGCGGTTCCGGAACATCCACAGCAGGACAAGCTATCGGAAACGGAATAATAATAGATTCTTCCAAATTTATGAATAAGTTAATAACTGTTGGTGATAACTACGTCGATGTACAACCAGGGATTGTGTTGTCAGCCCTCAATGAACAGTTAAAACAACATGGTGTTTTTTTTCCCGTAGACCCTTCAAGTATGGAAGTGTGTACGATCGGAGGAATGGTCGGAAACAATTCTTCCGGCATACATTCTTTTTTATATGGAGACACAAAAGACTACGTCTTGGGGCTGGAAGGTTTTTGGGCAGACGGGAAGTTCTTTTCTACTATCACTGGCTTAAATATTGATACCATTCTTCAAAAATTGCTGCCCTTCAAAAATAAAGCCAAAGAAGCGGAGAAACATTTACCTCTTACCAGCAAAAATTCTTCCGGTTATAACCTTGTAGAAGCTTTTAGCGACTATGGGATAAGCCTCAATCATCTTGTAACTGGTAGCGAAGGAACTCTTTGTGTAATAACAAAGATAAGATTAAAGGTTATACCTGCACCAAACGAAAGAGTAACAGTTTTAAGTCTTTTTGATGAATTAGAGAAAGCATTAGAGGCTGTGGGCTTGGCAAAGACCATAAAAGGAATATCCGCAATAGAGCTTTTAGATAAAGATTTAATAAACATCACCCGAAAACATTTTCCTGAATTCAAAACAGTATTTGATGGCAACGTCAATGCAGGGCTTTTATTTGAAATAGACGGAAACAGTCTCGAGCTTGAAAGAGTTCTTTCTTTTCTCGCAGTAAGAACGGATGTTGCTACAAGCGATGAAACAAGAAAAAGACTTTGGTGGTTTAGAAAATCAGCAGGTCCTTTACTCAACAGGATACATGGCAGCATACGTTCGTTAAGGTTCATAGAAGACGTCGCTGTGCCTTTTGAAAAAATAATGGAGTTCTACAAAGAAGAAAAAAAGATATTAGACCAGTATGGACTTAATACTGCTTTTTTTGGACATATAGGTAGCGGACATTTTCACATAAACCCTAGAATAGACACAAGAGCTAAAGGATTTGAGAAAAAGATAAGTGAAATCTGCAAAAAAACATATGAGCTTGTAAAAAAACTTGGAGGAACTTTTTCTGCCGAACATGGCGACGGGGTGTTAAGAGAACCATATATAAGAGAGTTACAGCCAGAACTTTATCAATTGTTCTATCAAATAAAAGAAACTCTGGACCCAAAATGGATGTTAAACCCGGGTAAAATAGTAAGCAAAGACAAAAAAGAAGTCCCTTACAGATATAATTTTACGCCGCGTAAAGATGCCCCAGAGATCCTTGTTAACGCCGTAGAAAGATGTCATGGCTGCCATGATTGCATACACTTCTGCAAGGCGCTTAAAATAATCGCCAGGGACAGGGCAAACATAATGAGGAATATCGTAAACGGTGTTATTTCTGATAAAAAAGAAATAAAAAAAGCAACTCATTACATAGGAAAATGTCGTTTATGTGGAAAATGTTTATTGGAATGCCCGACAGGAGTTGATCTTTTAGAAACAGCCTCGTTACTAAGAGAGCATCATATTATAGAGATCTCTGCCATAAAAAAGATTGTAATGAAATTATTGAGCCCTTTAAAAACCTTATTGAAGTATGAAGTGGAACTCGCAGAAAAAAATAAAGAATTTAAAATTAATGGGATATTCAATTCTGTTCTCAGGTTAGGACTATATTACAAGCCCTATACCCGAGAAATATTGAAACTGGTAAAAGAAAAGAACATCTCATTGGTCCTTAGCGATAAAGACCTTCAGAAATATCTTACTTCGAACACTTAGTCTTGCCTTCTTCCAATACCTTAATGAACTTATCAGAGAATTTCTTTTCTGCTGCAAATTTTGCGTCTTCATCTATAAAATCCTTCTGGCTTATTTTTTCCTGAATAACATCCATTACACAAGAACAATAACTAGAAACTCCTCCGCTTTGCACACACGCTGCAACAAAATTATAAACATACTCTGACTTGTACCCTGGCTTGCAGCAACCAGCTAACATAACAAGGCCGGATACAGCAAAAATAGCAATTAACTTTTTCATAAATTCCTCCAACTAAAGATTTATTTTTTCAGAAAGTTTAACTCCAAGTTCAAAACACTTTTCAAGGTCCTGCTTTTCTGGAACATATTTTACACTAATACCGTCATCTACAACATCAATTCCGCTTGCTACAAGCTCTGCATTCAACTTTTTTAGCACTGTTGGGCTCCAACCATAAGAATTAAGTGCAAATCCCACCCTGCCTGTTGGTTTTAAGCCTTTCATGTAGGTAAGCATATCTGCCATACTTGGCATTATCTCGTTGTTAAGTGTCGCCGAACCGACAACAACTGCACTCGCATCCAGAATATCCGTTATAACATCACTTCTGTGGTTCTCGCCAAGTTTCATAACCTTTGTTTCAACACCCTTGGAAATAAGTCCCTCTGCTACGGCAAAAGCCATCTTTTCCGTGCTTTTCCACATGGTATCATAAACTATAACAGCTTTTCTTTTAAGTTTTGGAAAGCTCCAGTCATTATAATATTTTAGTATCTCTGAAACGTTATCCTTCCAAATAAGACCATGATCCGGAGCTATCATATCTATTTTTAATCCTGAATCCTGAACACTTTTCAAAAGTTTTTGAACAAGGCTGGAATACGGAAGGATTATATTTGCATAGTATTTTTCTGCCTGACGAATAAGCTCAGAGTGATCAACATCGCTGTCAAAGCGCTTGCTGGTAGCAAAATGTTGACCAAAAGCATCACTGGAAATAAGAATTTTTTCTTCCTCGATGTAAGAGAACATACTGTCCGGCCAGTGTAGCATTGGCGTTTCTATAAAACTAATGTTGTGCTTTCCAACGTTAATTTTATCTCCGCTTTTTACGACTTGATAAGGCCAGTCAGGTCTATGAAAATGAAGTAGCAATGCTTCTTTTGCTTTTTCTGAACAAAGTATTTTTTCTGGTTTTATCCTGTCTATAAAAACAGAAAGCCCACCGGTGTGGTCCATCTCTACGTGATTCACAATAATATATCTTATTTTAGTTGGATCTATAACACTTGCGATCCTTTCTAATGCCTCATCAACAAAAGGAGCCTTTACAGCGTCAAAAAGGACAGGACTTTCGTCCAGTAACAAAAAAGAGTTATATGTAGAACCTTTATCTGTTTGGTATCCATGAAAGTCTCTTAAATTCCAATCTATTGCTCCGACCCAATAAAGATCTTTTTTTACATGACATGCTTTATTCATATCATTCCCCTTTCCAGCAATGCCTCAGCAACCAAAAGAGTACCTCCGGCAGCGCCTCTGACGATATTATTGGAAACCGCAGTTAAACAAAACTCGTTGTCACTTATCGCCTCTATACGCCCGATGGATGTTCCCATACCACTCAGGAACCATGCATCTTTTTTTGGCTGTGGCATAAATTCATCGTCGTAAACATTGTATATTGAAGTTGCTTTTGATATTGAGTATAAGGCTCCGCATTCCGGTTTAAAGGTTTTCCACAATAATTTTAGTTCACTTACCGTTGTTCTCTTTTTTGTAGTAACCCAAATATTAAATGTATGCCCATCAGCAACAGGAACTCTATTAACCCTTACCTTTATAGGAATACCCCTGCCAAATATTTTTGGTATCTCCTGTTTTATCTTATCTTCTTCACCGTCTATATTTGGAATAACATTCGCGGTCATTTCTGTTGCAGTCAGGCCTTTAAGCCCGGCACCGCTTCTTGCCTGCAACGTCGCTACATACAGCTTCTCTATCCCCAAAGCTTTTTCTATTGGTGCAAGTGCAAGTGATATGCCAATTGAAGAACAATTAGGATTGGTCGCTATAAAACCTCCTGAATATTTCTTTTTTTGTGCAGTTACAAGTTCAAGAGCGTTTACATTGATCTCCGGCACCAGCAATGGAACATCGCTATCCATACGGTGTGCTCTCGCATTGGAAACGACAGCAAAACCTTTTGATCTTAATTTTGATTCTATCTTTTCTGCAGCCGTTGCCGGTAACGCAGAAAGAAAAATATCTATATCAGAAAAGGTCTTTTCGTCCTCTATAGAGGTTATTATCATTTCTGCAACTTGCTTTGGTAATCTCGTTTCACAGGACCAATTAACTATATCGTAATATAATTCTCCCTTTCTTTCTGGACGACCAAATAATCTTTCTATTTTAAAATTTGGATGTGTACTTAATTGTTCTATCAGTCTTTGCCCTACAAGACCCGTACTACCCAAGATACCTACTCTTAATTTACGTACTTCCATATACACAGGGTTTTATTACAGCAAGTAGTCATTGTCAAACTAGCTAATAAAACATGTATTCAAAGATATACTAACGGAACAATAATAGGGTCATGACTTAAGGCTTATTTTTTTGGTTATTGTCGTAGTGAGCGTAACAATTCTTAGGTCCGACGACGCTTAAAGCATCTGTTTAACGACAGCTTGCCCGGGCTAGGGCCAGCCAATGTAATACGGCGGACCTTATGAATTGTAGCGAACAAAAGACCATAACCAAAAAAATAAGCCTTAAGTCATGACCCTTAAAACATTTAAGTTAGTATACTTTTAAATGCATTAGCATTGATCAGCTTTTGCAAGCTTCTCATAAACCGCTCTTTTTCTAAGAACTTCCTTTGCTCCGTGAGCAAATATTGTATCTGCTTCAGTTGGAACAATGTTCCTTAGGGATCTAAATCTTCCTTCTGTTTCTACATAATCCTTTATGTAATCAATAGTTGGAGCTTTTGATTCCCAAATGAACGGGTTCTTTCCTTCTGCGGATAGAGCAGGATTGTATCTGTAAAGCGGCCAGTAACCGGATTCAACAGCTTTCTTTTCCTGGTCCTGAGAGAAGCGCATGTTAATACCGTGATTTATGCATGGGCTGTAAGCGATTATTATTGATGGTCCAGGATAGTTTTCAGCCTCTACTATTGCCTTTATAGCCTGGTTCCTGTTCGCACCCATTGCGATCGATGCAACATAAACATAACCATAACTCATTGCTATCAATCCAAGGTCTTTCTTGGATATCCTTTTACCGGAAGTTGCGAACTTTGCAGTTGCTCCTATCGGCGTAGATTTTGAAGACTGTCCACCTGTGTTTGAATAAACTTCTGTATCAAGAACAAGCATGTTAACGTTCCTACCCATTGCAAGAACATGGTCAAGACCGCCGTAACCGATGTCATAAGCCCATCCGTCACCACCGAAGATCCAGAAGGATTTCTTACCAAGGTGATCTCTTAGGTCATTAATTCCCTTAACTACATCAAGAGCCTCGCCTTTTGCTTTCTTCAATTCTGAATCAAGTAGCTGTTCTACTTTCCTTGCAGCATTCAGCGACTCAAATGAATTCTCTTTTAATGACACCATCTCTTTTAATGCTGTTTTGAATTCATCAGAAACACCATTGGTCTCTATTGCCTGATTAACGAACGTAAAGAGCCTGTCCCTAAGCTGAGTAGCACCTAGTTGCATACCAAAACCAAACTCTGCGTTATCTTCGAACAACGAGTTAGCCCAAGCAGGACCACGGCCTTCTTCATCTTTTGTATAAGGAGTGAACGGTGCTGTTCCACCATAAATTGATGAACAACCTGTTGCGTTAGCAACGTACATTCTGTTACCGAAAAGTTGTGTTACAAGTTTTACGTATGGAGTTTCTCCGCAACCTGCGCAAGCTCCACTGAATTCAAAGAATGGCTTCAAGAACTGACTTCCCTTTAATGTTGAGACATCTGCGCCTTCTACGACGTTGTATGGAAGCTTACTGAAATATTCGAACTTTGAATTTTCTTCTTCTACCATTTTGTCGAATGGTCTTAGCTCAAGAGCCTTAACCTTTGATGGACAGCTTACAACGCAGGAACCGCAACCTGTACAATCATACGGAGACACCTGAACTGCGAACTCAAGGTTCTTTGTGTTCTTTGTGCTGGACTTTAGCGTCTTAAAGTTAGCAGGTTTATTTGCAAGGTCCTTTGGATCTATCTGTTTTGCTCTTATAACTGCGTGAGGGCAAACATAAGAACATATATTACACTGGATACAGTTCTCCGGTAGCCATACAGGAGCTTCCGTCGCTATACCACGTTTCTCGAACTGACTTACTCCGCATGGGAATACGCCGTCACATGGTATTTTTGAAACAGGAAGAGTATCTCCCTTATCACGCATAATTACCGCTGCAACGTCTGACATAAAGCCAGGTATTTTGTCAGCGACGAGTACCTGCGGTTTACATGCAGGATCAGCAACACCGGTCTTTATCTCGTTCAGGTTCTTTTCTGTCAGATCAACTGCTTTCCAGTTCATCTCAACTATTTCCTTACCTTTTTTACCGTAAGATTTTTCTATTGCGCCTTTTATTGACTTTATCGCCTGCTCTTTTGGAAGAACACCGGAGATGATAAAGAATGCAGCCTGCATTACGACGTTGATCCTGTTACCAAGTCCAACTTCTTCAGCAACTTTGTACGCATTGATGTTATATACTTTTACTTTTTTCTTTATGATAGTTTCCTGAACATCACATGGAAGGTGTTTCCACACATCATTGTTACTCCACATACTGTTCAATAGGAATATCCCGCCTTCCTTTATGCCCTTTACAACGTCGTATCTTCCTAGATATGCCTGGTTGTGTACTGCTATAAAGTCAGCGTTATCTACAAGATAAGGAGCTCTTATTGGTTCCTCTCCGAAACGAAGGTGAGATATTGTGATACCGCCTGATTTCTTTGAGTCATAAACGAAATAACCTTGTGCAAAGTTGTCTGTATTGTCCCCTATGATCTTAATAGAGTTCTTGTTAGCACCGACGGTACCGTCAGATCCAAGCCCCCAGAACATGCAGGAAATTGTCTTTGCAGGAAGTGGGTTGATACTTTCCTTAACAGTAAGAGAGGTGTAACTTACGTCGTCATCTATACCAACTGTAAATGAATTCTTTGGAGTTTTTGCCTTTAAGTTCTCGAACACTGCAACTGCCTGAGCAGGAGTAAAGTCTTTTGAACCTAGACCATAACGTCCACCAACAACAGTTACATTTCCTTTTCCAGCCTGATTAAGAACGGTCAATACGTCCTGGTACAATGGTTCGCCCAATGTCCCCGGTTCTTTTGTTCTATCAAGAACACCGATAGTCTTAACGGTCTTTGGAAGTACGGACAAGAAGTGCTTAGCAGAGAACGGTCTATATAGTCTTACTATTACAGCTCCTACATGCTCACCCTTGCTATTCAAATATTTTATTGTTTCTTCAACTGTTTCTGCGCCGCTACCCATAACGAGAACAACTCTTTCAGCATCTGGTGCACCAACGTAGTCAAATAGTCTGTATGAACGACCGGTAAGCTTACCGTATCTATCCATTACTTCCTGAACTTTGTCCGGACACGCTGTGTAGAAGTTATTCACACTTTCTCTACCCTGGAAATATATGTCAGGGTTTTGAGCTGTTCCTCTTGTGTTAGGATTATTTGTGTTCATCGCCCTATTTCTGAACTCTTTTATTTTACCCATTGAAGGTTCTATAAAAGTCTTCATATCGTCTTCTGATAACATTTCTATCTTCTGTATTTCGTGAGAAGTCCTGAAACCATCAAAGAAATGGATAAAAGGAACTCTTGTTTCCAAAGTAGATATATGAGCTATTGCTGCCATGTCCTGAGCCTGCTGAACAGAACTTCCTGCTAGCATAGCAAAACCGGTAGCTCTGGTTGACATAACGTCACTGTGGTCACCAAATATTGATAGTGCCGAACAAGCAAGTGCTCTTGCAGAAACGTGAAAAACGGTTGGTAAAAGTTCACCAGCTATCTTGTACATGTTAGGTATCATTAGGAGTAATCCCTGTGATGCCGTGAATGTTGTTGTAAGCGCCCCAGCCTGTAAAGAACCGTGTAACGCTCCTGCTGCTCCACCTTCTGACTGCATTTCAACTACATTAAGCTTTTGTCCAAAGATGTTCTTTCTGCCCTTAGCCATCATTTCATCGCAGTTCTCTGCCATGTTGCTGGAAGGTGTGATCGGGTAAATCGCTGCTACGTCACTGTACATGTAAGCGACATGAGAAACAGCATAGCTGCCATCGACAGTAAAATACTTTTTTGCCATATTTTTGTTCTCCTTTAATAATGATTTTGGACTTTGGTTTCTAAATCCGTGCCCAGCATATTTATAAGGCAATGTCTTGTAAAGTAATATTTACGTTCTGTAGCAGTTTATTTAAAGCATGGTCTTCGTTCGCGACCACTCTAAGGTTCGTGGCAATACAGTTTAGGCACAAAGTTTATGAATTATTTTGGATATATTTTCCAATGAAGGGTTGCCATCTGAAGAAAGCATCCTATAAAGAGTCCTCCTAGATAAACCTGTTTCTTTAACTAGCTTTTCTTTATTTATAAATTCCAGATAACCTTTAAGGATCTCTTTAAAACCATCAACGTCACCCAACACAAGACTCTGCCACAAAGCTTCAGAGATAAAAGCTTTGTCCATTAATATTTCACGAGTATTTATTCTGCTTAATCCTTTTATATTTTTTAATTTAACGATCGGCATATCCTGAAATGAGAATTCTCGCTTTTTTGATGTTTTTCTTTTGCTCATTTTTATTTCCCCCAATTAAGAACAGAAGTGTATTATCACCAATTCTAGAGAAATATATCCTGAACCCATTTCTCCACCTCAGTTCAAATAATTTCGCTCCTAAATACTTAAAATCGCCAAAATGTTCTTCATATTCTAACTTATCCATTCTCAGCAGTATGCGCAGCCGAATGAATGAGCGTTGCTCGTCTAACCAATCTTTAAACTCTTCCGTCTGTATTATCTTCATCTGTATTCTATGCCATTTATGGCACTATTGTCAAGTTTTAAAGTTGTCACATTGTTTATTAAACAAAATTTAGACCAGGCAAGAAAGCCATACAATGAGCTTAAAAATGTTCGTTATTTTAAGTTTGGGATGTTTTCTACACATGAAGTTTCAGTTCAAGTTTCTTTTATGATTATTGTCGTAGAAAGCGGTAACCATTCTTAGGTTTGCCTTCGCTATAAGCATCAGTTTAACGATTGCTAGCCCGGGCTAGGGCTAGCCAATGTAACAAGGCAAACCTTAGAATGGGTCGCGAACGAAGACCATAATCATAAAAGAAACTTGAACTGAAATTTTATATTTTAGACGACATCAGTATAATTTTGAATTCAAAGTTATAGTTACATTTCGCCGCAATAACTTTGACGCATAAAATCTACAATGTCGTTATAATATTGTTTACGTTTCAACGCGAACATCAGTTTTACAACAGCAGCCTCTGTGGTTATGTTGCCACAGCTTATAGCTCCCTTATGAATAGCCTTTAACCCGTTCTCATACGCTTTTAAATTCACAAAACCATGAGGGCACTGGCTGGTTATCATAGTTGGCACCATCAGGTTTTTAAGATCGTCTATTAAATTAAGCCATGTTTCATCAAATTCAGGAAGATTACCCGAACCAAACCCCTCCAATATAAGCCCCTTGACCTTACCACTTGTAAGACTCTCCCTTAAAAGATCTGCCGTCATTCCAGGGAACACTTTTAAAAGAGCGATATCTGTATCAAAACCAAATTCCCATTCAGGCGCTCCCGAAAGTCTTAACAATTTCTTTTTTATTTTTGGAATTACCCCCCTCTTTGCAAGCACAGGATAATTGTAGGATTTGAAAGCATTCTCTTCCTCTATGCTCATTTTTTTTGCGCGATTACCTCTTAATAATTCCCCTCCAAAAGATATCGCAACCTCTGGTATCCCTTTTACAGCAAATTTTACAGCATCTATCAAATTACCTTTTGCATCAGAGCCGGCTTTGGATAGTGGCCGTTGTGATCCTGTGAACACGATCGGTTTTTCCGTTGACTTTATCATAAAGCTAGTCGCTGTAGCGGTATATACCATCGTATCCGTTCCATGTATTACAACAAAGCCATCATAATTCGAGTAGTTGTTCTTTATTGTGCGACCAATGTTTTCCCAGTGCTTAGGTGAAATATCGGAACTATCCAGATTAAAAATAGAGACCCATTCAATGTCTGCCAGTTTTTTTATTTCAGGCACAGCATGTACAATATACTTCCCGTCAACATCAGACGGTTTTAAAGAAATGTTACCTGCTCCTTCTGCCATCCCGAAAGTCCCACCGGTAAGAATGATCAATATTTTCTTTTTTTTCATAACGTAAGTTCCAGCTCCTTTTCATTAAAATGCTCAACCGTGTATGTATATACCTCAAGTTTTCCTTTTTTCCACTCGTCAGTAGAAAGTGCAGCTTTAACACAAAGATGCATTAAAAACTCCTCTTTTGTCTTTATGTCTTCCCAGACCTGAGGCAAAAACGTCGCTGTATGGCCACCAAGTTTAAGGATCAGGCCATGTACTCCTTGCTGTATTTTGTTCAAAAGGTCTTCTGTACCATTATAAAAAATTCTTTCCGGTGTAGAAAGAACACTTATCTCTATTTCTATTGAATTAAATTCTTTGGCCCCTAATTGAGGAAATCTTGGGTCATAAAAAGCTGCACTTAAGGCATTCTGTTTAACCGTTTTCTCTATAGGGTCGCTTGCATATATTTGCCCTATACAGCCTCTAAGATTATCCTCTATGGTAAGGGTAACAAATGTCCCTGTTATCTGTTCTACTGACGAAGTTGGCTCTAAAGAAATAGTAACATTTTTATAATTTCTCCATGGCAGTTTTAACAATATCGCTATCTCTGCTCTTGCAAGGTTTAATAAATAGATTTTATCTTCTTTTGTCATAATCACAGCCTCCTTTTTACTGCATTCAGGACTTTATCACCACATTTCTTTGGTTGAAAATAATTTTCATCCAGCTCAACAAAAAGCGGAGAGTTCTGTTCTTTTAACGTTGCTGTACCAGAATGGCTAAATATGCGATCAGGTTTTATCTTATATTTTTTCATCAAATATTTTACAAGTTTTATGTTCGAATCAACCTGCTCTCTTGTTGGCCCGTCAATGTTCAAACCGACATTCTCTATGGCGATAGAAAGATGGTTAACCCCCATAGCATGACGCCCCATATAATTTTCCGGCATCAAGGAATAAATAGTTCCATCAACATCTACCAGGTAATGAGCAGAGACATTGACCCTGTCATAGCTTTTGCTTATTAGTTTTTCCCTTTCCTCCCTAAGTACGGGCTCCTTCATAAATTCAAATGATTTTTCCAACGTTGGAAGTTCCGTCATATGAAGAACTATTATTTTGGGAGTTATTTTTATACAAGCCTCTATACCGTCCTTATCAGCATCACAGTCTCCGGTATGTTTTTGTCTGTAAATGGCAGTAAGGAATTTCCTTTGTGCATCCCAAACGATCGGCTTAGGAACAACATCTATAAGTACTTCTTTTTTTTCTACCGCAGTTTTTACGTCGCTAGTTACAGTATCCTGGATTATCTCGAAGCGATAGTTACGGACCTTGTAAGAGAACAATACCGTTAAAAAGATCAATGCGATTATTATAAAGTAAACAAATCTATTCATTCTCTATATCCCTGAGCGCTAATTTTATCCTTTTCGCACATTCACACAAACTTTTTTGTGTTTTGTTCGCACATACATTAGGTCTTTTATTGAAACATGTAATAGAAAAATGTTCAGTTCCGGACCTTGCAAATACCCTGTGACAGGGAACAACTATAGGGAAGCTGTTCTTTCTCATCAGTGTACCTACAACCCTTGCTGCTTTTGGCTTTCCCCAAATACTGCCGACGTAACTGATACAAAAGTCCAGCCCCATTTTTTCGCACAGGAATGGATATATCGCCTTTATTTTTTTCTGTTCCTTAACAACAACGACCGACCCCTTTAAACCTTTTACTTTTCCATACTCAAATATCATTTTTCCTCCACTACACCGACTATATAAGAAACCGACTTCTCCGGTTCCATATAAAAATGTTCACTCAATCTTACGTCCAATTTTGTATCACTAAATAGTTTAAAAACATCTTTTTGTTTTTCCAAGGCAAGATCACCGTACCCTGGACTATAGCGTCTGGTCAAAGCAGCTCCTTTGTCGTAAAACTTTTGTAACAGCTCCTGTCCCGTAAACGCTGCCAGGTTCTCTGCCATATCGCTAAGTATTCTGTCCGCATACAATGCAAGTGCCGGTTCTTCCGGCATCACAGCCCCGTGCAATGTGGCTATTACAACAAAACCTTCCTTTGAACCACCAAGACAGTTCTTAAGGTCTTTGGAGCCTTCTACAAGCGCTGTAACCGTAGGATCGTTGAATTTTATCCTCTTAAAGGCATACCTAGGGTCTACAAGCAGTTTAAACTCATCCATAAGAAATACAATAAGGTCTTCCTCCCTTTTGGACTGTACATGCAACTTTCTTTTAAGCTGCAAAAGTTCAGGCATTACTTTAGTGACAGGCACGGATATCATAGGAGGGAAGCTTATACGATAAAACATCAAAGGTAAAATAACATTTGAAAGATTTCGATACTTAAAAACAACAAATAAGAGGTTTTACGTTGGAGAGAGCCATGCACGTTCTAACTTATTAAGTAGCTTTTTTTTGAATATTAATCTTGAAGTGACAGTAGATATGTAATATAATACATATAATTATATGTATTAATATAGGGAGGATACATATAATGAAGCATGTTTTTGAGTGGGATAATAAAAAAGAACAAGAAAACATCAAAAAACATGGCGTATCATTTATCGAGGCAGAAAAAGCTTTCTATGATGAAAAAAGAGTCATCGCTATTGACGAAAAGCATTCTCAAAAAGAACCAAGAATGTTTTGTATAGGAGACATAGGCGAAGGGATAATCACAGTAAGGTTTATTTATAGAGATGGAGTAATAAGGATCTTTGGAGCAGGATACTGGAGGCAAGGGAGGACTTTTTATGAAAAGAAAAATGAAAGACAAAAATGAGCCAATTGGAAAATTACGAACAGTTCAGGATTTTTTGCCAAGTCCTCAGGAGTTAGCCAAGTCTGACCATAGAATTAAGATAACTATTGAGTTAGATGAAGCTACAGTTTCATTTTTTAAAAAAGAGGCTGAGGCACAGAATACAAAGTATCAGAGGATGATGCGAGAGATTTTGAATTATTATGCCAAAAGATTTGCGGCTTGACAGCGAATAACGACAACTAAGGTAAAATAACATTTGAAATGTTCCCCTCTCTTAGTATAAGATTACGGATACGGGGGATAAAACCATGCCTGCTAAAATGAGCGGATTAGAAATACAGTTAAAGGAATTCTCTAAATCTCTTAGAGGATATGACATCAACGAGGTAAAGGACTTTCTTGATGATGTTGCAAAGCAGCTTGAAACCCTTGAATTCGAGAACAGAACGTTAAAGGACAGGATAAGGGAAAAAGAGCTCAATCTTATGGAATATAAAGAGCGTGAAGGAATGTTAAAAGACACCATGGTAACCGCTCAAAAGGTAACTGATAACATAAAAAAAGATGCTAACAGGGAAGCAATACAAATAATAACTCAGGCAAAAATAAATGCAGAAACATTAGTTCGTGAAGCTAGACAAAATATGAGAAAAACCATAGAGGAACTTAACAGGCTCAAAAAACAAAAGATGGAAATAGCCGCTAGCCTTAGGTCTGCGCTTGAATCACAACTAAGAATGGTAAAACAGTTCGACACTGAGAAAGACGATCTAATAGAGCTTAATATAACCCATGACACTTTCTCTGCTTAAAGATTGCAGTTGGAAAGACAAGAACGGTTTCACACTTTTACTTATAAAGGCAAAGCCCAACGCTAAACGCAGCTCCGTTGTTGGTCTAGTAGACATCAACACAAATTATCCTGTAAAAAAAGCATTGGAAATTGCCATAAATGAAAAACCGGACGACAACAAAGCCAATATTGCTCTTATTGAACTCTTGAGCGATGAGTTAAACATCCCTAAGAGCCGTCTTGAATTAAAAACCGGAGCTACAAGCAGAATAAAAGTAATTAGTTTTAAGGAGGAATAATATGTTCAATATGTCTGTCCCTTGGTGGACCTTTATAGTTCGCGCCGTCGTAGTTTATGCATTCGTGCTAATATTTTTAAGAGTAACCGGTAAAAGACAAATGGGACAACTTGCACCTTTTGATCTGGTCCTGCTGTTACTCATCAGTAATACGGTACAAAACTCCATGAACGCAGGGGACAATTCCCTGATAGGCGGATTAATATCAGCAGCATCCCTGTTGGTCCTGAACTTTGTTATCGGTCGTTTCACATACAACAATAAAGCACTCGCAGATATCGTTGAGGGAAGGCCGGAAGTCCTAATACATAACGGACATCTTTACGAGGCTATATTAAAGAGAGAGCGAATATCACATGATGACCTTGAATCTGCACTAAGACGTTTCGGATGTAACTCAATAGAGGAAGTTCAGTTCGCAATATTGGAAAATAACGGTGCTATAACTATAAAGAAGAAGAATTAGGAAGGCTTATAACAAGAAAAAATTTTGTTATCATTTTTACACTTGCAACCAGAAGAAAGACTAAGAGAGCAGTACTCTGGCAGATCCGTTGAATTGTTTGTAAATTCGGTAAACTCACAAGGACTCCCTATCGGACAGTCACACCAAGAAGAAAAGCCATCTATTTTTATCTTCGTTCTGTTTTTCAAATATATATATCCCTCCTGAACCTCAACCTTTCTTATAGTATGAATTAGCGTTATTTTATATACGCTGTCAGGAGATATTACACAGGAGGCTTGTGCAAAAGCTTTAGCAGAACAAAATAATAAAATAAAAATTAAATATTTTTTCATGCCGCTTATATAATAAAGATTAAACTAAAAAACAAGTTTTAAATATCTACCTTTCGACGATTTTTTTTCAACAAAGAATGTTTTTTCTTTTTTTCTAGATTCTTTTCTTTTACAGATTTAGATATCTTTGTTTTTTTTCTTAGCTTTTTGACCCTGTTCCGTGCTTCCAATTTTTTACTTAATATCTCCAGGGCAATCTCTTTATTCTGATGCTGACTCCGGCTTTGCTGAATTTTTACTGTTATTCCAGTTGGTAGATGTGTTAGACGCACTGCGCTGTCTGTAGTGTTAACATGCTGCCCGCCTTTTCCACTGGATCGCATAGTTTCAACAGCACATTCTGCAAGTAAATCCCTATTTGTTTTTTTATCAGCCATAGCTATATTATACCAAGATGCATTCAAAGATATACTAACTTAAATGTTTGAAGGGGCATGGCTTAGGGCTTATTTTTTTGGTTATGGTTTTTGTTCGCTACAATTCATAAGGTCCGCCGTTTTATATTGGCCAGCGCCCTAGCCCGGGCTGGCAATCGTTAAACAGATGCTTTAAACGTCGTCGGACCTAAGAATTGTTACGCTCACTCCAACAATAACCAAAAAAATAAGCCCTAAGTCATGACCCTATTATATTGTTTCATTATCATATCTTTGAATGCACGTTGGTATTAAGAGGTGGTGCCCGGGGCGAGACTCGAACTCGCACAGCCAATGAAGACCGAGGGATTTTAAGTCCCTTGCGTCTACCGTTCCGCCACCCGGGCAACTACAGAACAAAATAAATATACGCCCTTTAAGGAACTGTCAAACCCTTTTAGCTTCTTAATGTCAGTTTGTATTTCATATTATTTTGCCTCTTCTTTTCTAGTCATTGTCGTAGAGAGCGTGAACCATTCTTAGGTTAGCCTTCGCTATAAACATTAGTTTAACGATAGCTAGCCCGGTCTAGGGCTAGCCAGAGAAATAATATGAAATGTGAACAAGCATTAAAAAACTATCTTTGATAGAGCTCTGTAAACCGCTTCAACCTGTCCTTTATCTCCGGAGTTACCTGATCCCATTTAAAACGCCACTGCCAGTTACCGGACGCAAGACTTGGAGTATTCATTCTGGCGTCAGTATCTAAAGACAGGATATCCTGCATCGGTACGATAGCAATATTGGCAACAGAAGCAAAAGCAAGTCTTATAAAATCCCATGCGACATTTTTGCCGTCGGTGTTAGTGTATTCCATAAAAAGATTTTTATCATCCTGACCGGCTTTTTTAAACCAACCTACGACGGTATCGTTATCATGGGTTCCCGTATAGACCACAGAATTCCTCTCCAATAAATGGGGGATATAAGAACTCCCCTCATGTGCATTAAAAGCAAATTCAAGTATCTTCATGCTGGGAAAACCAAACTTATCCCTTAATGCGTGGACATCTGGCGTTAATAAACCAAGATCTTCGGCAAGTATAGGAAGCTCCCCTAATAGTTCTTTTATCGCTATAAAAATGTCCACTCCAGGCCCCTTTTCCCACTTACCGTCTATTGCAGTTGTGCTACTGGATGGAACAGCCCAGTATTCGCAAAAACCCCTAAAATGATCTATCCTGATTATATCAACAAGCTCTTTAGTCGCCTGAATTCTATCCAGCCACCATTTATAGTTATCCTTTTTTAATGCACGCCAGTTGTACAAGGGATTTCCCCAAAGCTGTCCAGTCTTGCTGAAATAATCTGGCGGAACACCTGCAACTTTAGTAGGGTTCATCTCTTTATCAAAAAAGAAAGCAGAGGGATTACTCCACGCATCGCTGCTATCAAAAGCAACATATATAGGAATATCTCCGATTATTTTTATGCCATTCTTGTTTGCATGAGTTTTTAACTCATACCATTGTTTAAAAAAACAGAATTGCAGAAATTTATGGAAAGCGATCTCTTTGGATAAAAGTTTCGTATATTTTGCAACAGCAACCGGTTCCCTTAGTTTTATACTTTTGTCCCATTCGTTCCATGAGCGACCATTAAAATGCTGTTTCAGCGCCATAAAAAGAGCATAATCATTGAGCCACAAGCCTTTATTCAAGCAAAAAGTTTTATATTCTTTGTTCTCAACAAAATTAGCGAATGCCTTTCTGTATAGAGCATATTTATAATTTATAACTCTTCCATAATCGATCTTTGTATCGTCAAATTTTTCGCTGTTATCAAGTTCCTGAGCAGAAAGAAAACCTGCTTCTGATAATTTTTCCAGACTTATAAGTAACGGGTTACCTGCAAATGTAGAAAAGCACTGATATGGAGAATCCCCAAACCCTGTAGGACCAAGGGGAAGCACTTGCCATAACTTTTGCTTTGTTTCCGCAAGAACATTAACAAAACCATAGGCCGCATTACCAAGATCCCCTATTCCGTGTTTACTTGGCAGCGATGTTGGATGTAACAAAATTCCGCTGCTTCTTTCAAAATTATTTTTAGTATGGGTCCTAGCCATAATGCACCTATACCATATTAATACCAATATGTATTCAAAGATATACTAACTTATTGGTTTAGGGCTGGCCAATGTAAAACGGCAGACCTTATGAATTGTAAGCGAACCAAAGACCATAACCAATAAGTTAGTATATCTTTGAATACATATTGGTATCAAGCTTCTTTTGCAGGCCCTTTTCTATAGACGCTGCAATGCGTTCAGTCAAAGCATCAACATATTTCATATCTTCCAATTGTTCAACATCTTCTGCATTAGAGATATAGCCGATAAATAAACCCAACGTCGGTATCTGTGCTGGTAATGCAAGAAACTCAAGAAATTTTCTTTCCAGGGCAGATTTATACGGAAGGTCCAAATCTTCTTTTATTGCCAGCGAAACCTTATTCTCTACAGCCATAGAACTTTGAGTTTTTGTAGAATAGCCTTTTTGTTCTGCTGGTGTAAAACCGTAGATCTCCATTCCTCTTAAGGACCTTACGTCACTGTAAGAACAGTTTATGGACAGAAATAGATTTGGATTCCTTTTTTCCGCTTCCCTGAACCTTGCTTCTAAGGAAACGTTAACATCTTCCATTCTTGTAAGATAGACCTTAAGGCCTCGCATTCTTAATGCCCTTGCAAGTTTAAAAGCAAATTGCAGGTTTAGATTTGACTCGACAGCACTTTTATATCCAATGTTCCCTACGTCGTCCCCTCCGTGCATAGGATCAAGGATCACGGTAAAAAAAGAATCATTTTTTTTATTGTTATTTGAATTAGGATTATTTTTTACAATCCCTTCTACTGTTCTTAGTTTATATTCTATATCTTTTTTTGGGGCATCAGCAACGACATTCTTTTTTTCAGGTAATTCCTTTAGTGCCCTCTGATGACTGATCCACCTGTCAGCAAAATACAGTATCCCTGCCAAACAAAGGAGCGGGAGCAGGAACATTGCCGCTCGTCTTAGTATGTGCAAAACTTAGAACCTCGTCGTTACGATTGTCTTTTTGGTAATGGCTCTTGCCTTTTGAGAAGCAACAACTAGCACCGTAGCATAACCCTTGTTCACATGTATTATTTGCCCCACAGCAATAACATAAGGGTCAACCTCTTTTCCATCCTCTGGATCCTTTATCTCGTAAAAATACACCATAGACCCCGGTTCTGGAGCAGCAACATTTTTCCTAAATTTTATACAGATCCTGTCATTCTCTGAACCAAGTTCTCTTTTATAAGGCTCCATAGAGGAAATATCAGCAATAAGTGTATCGCTAACGTTCTTTGGATTAGTATCAAACACAGGCACATTAATAAGCTGCATTTTACGTTTAACAAGACCATAAACTTCCAGAACTTTTGCTATACAGTGTCCTTGTTTAAGAGCTTTATCCTGTATTTCAACGATCCCGTTTATTTTATAAACGTGTTTATCCGTGTCTTCAACAACGGCGTACCTTGCACCTTTTTCGCAAGTTACCATCTTCTCCATGAAGATATCTACCTGATCCTCTTCCGAGAACATATTCGTCCCCTTGCTGGAAGATTCCAACAAGCCATAGAACGTTGGAGCTTCACCTAAACAGACATAACCACCGGTAAAGATAGGAACAGAACCTCTGTTGTTAGCAGCCATAAGCTCGCTATACCTGGATTTATAGAAATCACTCTCGTCAAAAAGTGATGCAGGTTTTTCCCTTTCCAGTACAGAATAATCAACACCTGATCTTCTCTTTTTTGGTATTACAGTAACGGTAGGACCTGTCTTTCCTGAATAGCTGAACCTTAATTCGTTACCCGGATATATCCAGTGAGGATTAGTTATGTACTGGTTCAGCTCCCATATTTTTGGCCAATACCACGGACTGTCCAAAAATTTATCTGAAATATCCCACAGGGTATCACCTTTTTGTATAACATAAACTTCGCTGTAATTTTTGCTGAGCCATTCTTTCCATACATTGTCCTGCAAAACGCCTTGGCGTTTGTAATACTTGGTTATCTTTTTTTCACCACTCTGAGCATGGACACTTACTGGCGTCCACAACAACATCGTTACAGCGACAATTATACTTAAACAAAGATTGTTCATTTTTTTAACTCCACATTATTTTGGGCCTCTTGTACAGCATCCGAATTAGGATATCTTGTCAGCAGCTCCTGTAAATAAATATCCGAGTCCTTTTTTTCTCCAAGCATTTTGTAGCACAATGCTATTTTATACATTGCATAAGGGGCTTTGCTTTCTTTTGGGAACTTCTTTAATATCTTAATATATTCTTCTACAGCGAGTGCATATTCTTTTTGTTGCAAATAACATTCACCCATCCAATAAATTGCGTTATCTGTAAGCATTGATGCAGGATACTTGTCTGCAAATGTTGAAAAAGCTATCAGCGACTTTGCATACTGACCACTTTTAAAAAGTTCGTAGGCTGAACTATATTCTTTTTCCTGGGTAGCATAAGAATTTTTTACGTCAGACACAGGCTCTATTTGTTCTGTTTTCTCTATTTTAGATTTCTTTTTGGAAATTGGTGTTGGTGTAGCAACAATTGGCCTTGATTTAAGGCTTTCTACCTGTTCCGTAAGGACGTAAATCCTATTATTAAGATCATCTATTCTGGCTCTTAGTTCAGCAATATCATCTGGTGCCTCTTTCTTAATTTCTGTTTTCGGCTGACCACAGCCAAGAATACCAAAGCATAATACCGCTATAAGCAGACGTGAAAAATCCCCTCTTCTCATATAGATAATAATAATGTCTATAGGCAACAAGTGCAATAACAAAGAATAATATAGATAGATGTTTTTTTAAGTCATTGTCGCAAAAAGCGAACCAGTCTTAGGTTCGACGACGTTTAAAACATATGTTTAACGATAACTAGCCCGGTCCAGGGCCAGGGCTAGCCAATGAGATACGGCGAACCTTAGAATGGTCGCGAAAGGAGACCATGACTTAAAAAAACATCTATCTATATTATTCTTTATGAGCGCCTAATGGATGAAAACGGTCGTATTCTTCTCTTAAGAAATCCGTTCTAACGTGGGTATATATCTCAGTTGTTGTAATGCTTGAATGTCCGAGCAGCGCCTGTATTGCCCTTAGATCAGCTCCACCTTCCAACATGTGCGTAGCAAAGCTATGACGCAAAATATGAGGATAGACCTCTTTATTTATGCCCGCCTTAACGGCATACTCTTTAAGTTTTAGCCAAATACCCTGACGGGTAAAAAATTTATTCCTTCTTGTTATAAAGAAATACTCAGACGTTTGCAGTCTATCCAGTGAAAGTTCAAGGTACCGTAAAAGCCATGTTTTGGAACTTTCTCCCATAAGAGTAAGCCTATCTTTTCCTCCCTTACCGCTCCTGACAACAATAAAGCCCTCGTCTATATTTAAGTCCTCGCGTTTAAGATTAACAAGTTCAGATACCCTAAGACCAGAGGCATACAGAAGTTCGAGCATTGCCCTGTCCCTAACTCCTTCCCAAGTTGCTGTATCTGTAACACTTAAAAGCTTTTCAACTTCTTCGACCGTTAATGCCGACGGTAGTTTTTTTATAAACTTTGGAGCTTTAACATTCAACGCCGGATTCTCCTCTATAATCCCTTCCGAGACCAGAAAACCAAAAAATGTTTTTAAAGCACTTACGGCCCTGCTAATACTTCTAGCGTCCAGTCCAATATCGTAAAGTCCGACTATATAATCATGTATCTGTTGTCTTTTGACAGTAGCAATATCTTCAACCAGGGGCGTAAACTTTTTCACATCCCTGACGTAGGATTCCAGAGTGTTAGAACTTAAACCGCGTTCCATTTTTATATGAGTGCAAAAAAGAGCTAATAGATTGCTTATATCTTGTGCCACGAATACGAATTGTACTAGGGTTAGAACAAAAAAGAAAGCGGGCTCCGAGATTTCTCTCGGAGCCCGCCCTTTCTAATTACTATATAAAGAGGGGAGGTAATTAGCTATCTATTAATTAGCAGCAGAACTGATCGTCATCGTCTGTGCCTTTGTAAACAAAGTACCATAAGTCTGGTCTATTACTGTAACCAACGCAGTTGAAGCACTCTGATTAATTATTTGAATTACTATAGTCGAGATGCCGTCAGTAGCGGTACAAGTTATTATACCGTCAGAAGAGCTATATATACTATTCGTAGTTCCAACATAGTGTGGTTCAACCTGCAAAGAAGAACCATCTGGGAAATTTACGTAAGTATACATTCCACATCTTCCTGTTGATTTATCTACACCTATACCAAATTCAAGAAAAGTTACGCTAGGTGCAAGAACTTTTCCATCTTGGCTAAGACCAAGAACGGCAATATCTATGCCATAATATGAAAGCAATGTGCTGGTTGGTATCGCGGCTGTAGAAGAGTCGCTACCTATTGTAAGTTTATAAACGCTTGTAGTAGCAAGATTAATGTCTGAATCTATCGCAGCTTCTGCACTTGCGTCTGTGCTAAAAGCGCTTCTGCCATCTCTAGACTTTGCTCCACATGCAGCTATTGCTGCAACTACCAAAACACTCACTAAAATTTTTGTTATTCTCTTCATTTCTATTACCCTCCCAAAGGTATTCTTATTAACTAATTAGCAAAGAAAGATAAATTAGTACCGTTTCCACCAAAGCTAACACCACTTATTACTTCAAAAGCTCCAATAAATTTTTGATCTGTAGTTATCATAGATGGCCCAACATAATAGTCGCCAGAACCAAGTTTTAATACCATACTCTGATAATATCCTGAGTTTGTTGGCTGACATACAAGAGTAACACCGTCCATTACATACTTCGCACCTGCACTAGACTGCAAAGATGCTGAAGGAACGCTAACATAAGATAACCCCTGTGATGTGCAACAAAATGTAGACTCGTTAACAGTTAATGTACCAGTTATTGTTGCTTGACCAGAAACTAGTCCACTGGAAGCAGTAACAGATAATGTTAAAGTTCCATCCATAATTGTTTCATTGTACCCGCAATAACCAGCTTCTTCACAGCTTATGATGTCGCCTGTGTAAACGTTTGTACCAGTCGTCGTGCCACAGGTACCATAGCTCGTTCCTTGCAATACGCTAGTTGTTGTTGATCCTTTTCCGCAGGCTGAAATAGCCAACGCCATTAAGCTAACAACCAACCCAATTTTAAAGTTTTTATTCACCTTCATTTCCTTCTCCCCCTCTTGAGAGTCCTTATTTTTCATCTTATCTGTTGCAAGCAGTGTGCCAAACTCCACCTTTCAACAACAAATCAATAATTTCAATTAGTTATGTGTTTTTATAAAATAAAAAAGCTAAAAATATAGAAAACCAGAGCTGTCCATAATTTATACAGCTGTAATTTTTTAGTATCAGGCTTTTGGGTGACTTTTCCTATAGATTTCAGCTAGTTTCTCCATTGTTATATGGGTATACCTTTGAGTAGCAGCAATGCTTGCATGGCCCAAGAGTTCTTTTACTGTTTTTATGCTGGCCCCTGCTTCCAAAAGATGTGTGGCATAAGAATGTCTCATCGTGTGCGGGGTCGCTTTTCTTAACAAGCCTGCTTTTGCAGAAATAAAATTTGTGAGCCTTTGAATGGATCTAACACCAAGAGGCATACCACTTTTATTAACAAAGATATTATCAGTAGGTTTATCCTCTTTAATAAAATTGTTTCTTACATCAAGATAATTTTTTAGAGTAGATAAAGCTTCATCATTGAACGGAGCAAGGCGTTCCTTTCTTCCTTTCCCCAAGACCTTTACAACTTTGGTTTCATAATCTACGTCGCCCAATTTTAAATTTGCTAGTTCAGAAACTCTGAGCCCCGCACCATAAAGCAGTTCTATTATCGCAAGATTCCTTTTTCCAAGATCATTGCTTGCATCTATTGCTGATAAAAAATTATTTATCTCTGTGGTAGAAAGTGCGAACATTATTTTTTCCTGTGTCTTTGGATGCACCACTCTACTTAGTATTTCCGACGACACATAACCCTGAACATGTAAATATTTAAGAAAGGCCCTTATAGAACTTGTTTTTCTGGAGATAGATCTTTTATCCAGTTTTTCATACAAAGTGGAGATATATGTTCTTATATGCAAATGAGTAATGCCTTTTACGTCGGTGACATTATGTCCATTAAGATATTGTATAAAAGGCACTATATCAGAGCTATATGCTTCTACTGTATTAGAGGAAAGATTTTCCTCATGGCTAATGTAAGACACAAAATCCTTAAAAATCTCTTGTATAAGCACACATCAATTGTAACAGACTAAAGTTTTTTAAGCTAGACATACGCTTACCTTTTTTGCTATAAGGGCTTCGATCTTTTTTTGGAGGTTACATTTTTATGAAAAAATTAATATTAGCAACTTTATTTGTGTGTTCGCTGTTTAGTCTCTTTGAAAGAGATGCTTCTTCTGAAACATACTCCGGCGGAATAAAATTCCTTGGGAACATCTTTTGTGGGAAAATTTCCAGAGATCCTTCTAGTGGTACTGAACCAACATACGATGTATTAGGAGTAATAACTTTTGCAGGAAAAAGTATAGTCCCAAATTTATTCAGCATTATTGCAGAGGATGGCGTAGATTGCTCTTTTGACTTTAGCGAAGGAGAAATAACAGGACACTACAAGGAAGGAAGAATAACTGCTGCACTTACCTTTCAAATAGAGATAGAAGAATCAAACAAATACAACAACGATAAAAAAATTCTAAACACACTTAACGTCTCTTGTCTTGGAATCGTTAAGACATCTATAATTGCCTTTGGTACTACAGACATTTACATAGATAAAAAAGAATAATCATGGAGCCAACGTGGGGAGTCGAACCCCAGACCTGCTCATTACGAATGAGCTGCTCTACCAACTGAGCTACGTTGGCGGCCCTTTATCTTCTACGCGTGTTATTCTTCTTTTTACGTCTACGAACTACTACGATTATTATTACAAGTGCAACTACAGCAAGTAATACATACATCAAGCCATTGCCACCCTTGTCTACAGTTACGTTTATGTCTCTCTTGTCGCCCTTGCCACCCTTACCCTTTCCACCGGACACATCAACGTTACCAGCGACTACATTACCGCCAAGTTTCGTCATATCTGGACTTACAGCAACTTCTGCAGCAGGAATATTATCACTAATTTTTATACTGTTCACCATTTGCAAAAAAGCAGCATTGTAATTATTAATTACGCTTTTATGTGCACTAAATGTAACAAGAATACCAGCTCCCTTTTGAACAGTCGCAAGATATCTAGTTATAAAACCTGGAACCTCGCTGCTTTCGTGCATAGAGTCCAGCCATATAGTTCCCTTTATGGGAGTATATTTTGTATACTTAACAGAACTCGCATATTTATTTCCCTTGATATCCTTTACTTCTTTTTTCTCGTTAAGCCTTGCCTTGTAGCGCTCCATTTCGTCATCTGGACCTTTGTGCTTTGCTGCCATAACGACAATAGCCTCTTTGCTCTGGACAGGACTTGCAGGCTGACAAACGTATTGTCCTCCCTCTGCCCTACAAAGCCAATTATCAGGCATGTCAAACTCTATGTAGTTATTAGCAAATTTTTTAGCAGAAACATTCATTGATAACAGAGAGAAAGATGCTGCTACCAGCATTAAAGTTTTAAACTTAATCATAGCTTAAAAAGCCCCCTTACCAGGTTTTTTTATTTACTTCCACCCACTATATTACTCTTAATAGCGTTCTTATGTCCAGTAACTAAGTTATCTATTGTTGGTCCAGGTACTGCTTTTAATGTCTTTACGGTCTTGTTTGCAGAAGTAGTCGCATTGTTGGAGGAAGCCTGATCAGTTGATGGATATTGATAACCTCTCTCCTGGAAGCCTTTAGAAGGCGTCGAATATCCATATGGCGTTGAATATACTGAGTCGTATGGAGACTTTGATGCCTTTTTCTCTTTATCTGTAGAAGTAGGATTTGCAGCAGAACCTGTAGCCGCTCCTGACGTAGTTGCAGCCGCAGCAGCATCATCTTTCTTCTTTTCAGTATTGTTATTGTTCGCAGCAGCCGTTGTCGCATTGTTATTGTTCGCAGCAGCCGTAGAAACAGTATACCCCGGTGTAAAGGTGCCCAAGCTACGAGCCTGTATGCCGTAGCAGGCATCTATTGCTACCTGAGGAGCTTTATTTGCGACAAGACTTCCGCATGTATCCATAAATTGCAATGCACCACTAGCAGTCAATCTGCAAAATTGATACATGTCATATGTCTGGGTTACACCAGCTATTGTGAACGGTATCGTGATGCCAGTTCCGGCAATATGATCATCCTTATAAGGATAACAGTCTCCCTCTTCAAATATTTTCTTTTGTAATGCAAGATCCTCTTTCCATTGTTTTACTTGCAACCAGAAATTTGCAATTTGTAAGCTCCCCATAACAGCTCCGCTTATAGCTGCAGCGTCAATAGAACAAACAAAACTCTTTGTCCATCTCTTAGGATCTTTGCATGTCCCATTTTTTTCTCTTCTAATATCTTTTTTAACCTGTTTTCGTGCAGTCTTAGAGACTGGATTACCCAACTTATTAACACTTATCAGATAATTTTCTAATGCTGCCTTTCCTGAAACATCTGGAACTGTCGTTGCTGCAATCGCGGATTTAAATATAAAGTTTTTCATTGTATCGAATAGACTTGTTGTTTTAACTTTAGCAACCTCTACATCTATAGCATTGCAAAAATCTTTTATTGTTGATCTCCCATGCAAATTATCTTTATACGCCTGAGGAATATTTGGAGAACGATCAAAGCCAGGGCTACAAGCAACCTTATATATGTTCGTTTGTAATATTATTTTGGAATTATTCCCACCGATGTAGCTCTTTATGTACTTATGCTCAGTCTCCGCCCAATCTTTTAATATCTTTTCCTGATCGGAGCATGAATTAACTATGTTAAAAAGTTGTAACACCGACGTAGGAAAATCCTTGCCAACTATTTTTAAATTTCCTTTGGAATAAAAATCGTCATTCCCTAACATTGCCCATGCAGTAAGAGCTTCTGGAGTAACTTTAAAACGCTTACCAACTACATCGCTACAAAACCTCGAGCCTCTTTTCAGCTTTTTATCATAACCGTCAAATGTCCAAATATCTGTAACGGCCTTTCTGCTAAATGGTAAAAAACCTAAGGAAGTATCATCATAGATATATCTGGAACTATCATCGGTCCCGACCTTAACAGCATATACAAAACAATTCTTCATTGTGTTTCCATTATTAGCTATTGTTGCATATAAAAGATCTGTGTTCTCTATATAGTTACACCCAACCTCTTCAACCGTAACATCCAATGTCCCTACACTTTTTAAACAGCCGTCTGCGTATTTTCCACTGTTCTTAAAGTCACATATAGAAAATTTGCTCAAATAAAAATCATTGTCTGCAATATCTTTTAAAAAACGGTCTTTGATGAAAGCAAGCGCATTTCCTTTATTAGCTGTGTCAAAGGAATAGTTTCTTATACCGTCTGCGGTATTAACTCTAGATAAAGGAAAAGTAAGAGCCTCTTTTGATGCACAAATACCATCGCTGCTTGAAGAAGTATTAGGTATCCATGTACATGCTTTTTTTACACATCTGATATCTTTTTCTAATGTAGTGGCTAAAGAAGTATTTTCGCTAACACAATTTGAATAGGCTTTAGCATAATAAGCACATAAAGGTTCATCTGTTGGGCATACTGATATACTCGAATAAAAAACTGCACCTGTACACCCAGCTTCGTTTCCGTTAAGGGATTCACAAGAAAAAAATTTGTTTGCATCCTGAAACAATATTGCAAAATCATCCGTCGGTAAAGAGGTTGCAACACTACCAGCATTTGCACCAGTAGAATCGTTTTGTAAAACATCTTTCTTTGTATCTTCTTTTTTGAAATCATCTTTCTTTATTTTTATGTCATCTTTTTTTACATCGTCTTTCTTTATATTTCCTGTGGTTGATGTATTTGGTGAAGGAATATTAATTTTATTTGCAGAAGGAGCATCTTTTGGAACACAGTGTCCTCCATTTACAACAGAGCCCCCGACCCACATACATGTACTCCAGGCATTAGCACAGGCAGTATCGGTCTTACCAACACAGTCGCCAACAGCAGCGTAACTTAAAGAAGAAGAAAAAATAAATGTTATAAACAAAAACAGTGTGATGATAAAAAGCTTACGATTCATAAGACACCCCCATACGTACTACAGTTGTTATCTGTATTATACAAAACTTTTGAATAAAAGTCAAGGCTTCTTTTACAACCATTATTCTGTCAAACCCCTACTTACATTGAATTATACTTCTATCAGGGAGTTGTTACAAGGAAATTTGAACTAAAGCTGACAGTTTTTAAACAGTTTTAAGACAGGTAAGGGTTTTCGCACTCTATTTAACAACCATTTATTGGATTCCAAAAAAGTTAAAATTTCATTAAATCTTTTACTATAATTAACGCTGGGAGTTTTATTTTTTCTTTTGGGTACGCTCATTTTTTTGCTCCAAAAATTGCTTTAAAATCTTTCTCCTTATCGAACATTTTAAAGTAACCTTTCACCACTGTTATACCTTTTTTGCGAACAAGCTTCGCCAACTCCTGTATATCTGCCATATCCTTGTGATACCTTGAAGGGTCATTATTATACGCCTGCACTTTAAGTCCAATTATATCTTCTGGTTTTAAGACCTTTATTCTAATTTTCGGGAAGATCTCAATCATATTCGCCCTAATTAACATCTCTATAGAGTGTTTAAAGAAACTGCGAGCCCTCCGACCAGAGCAAAATCAATTTGTTGGTCGGAGAACTCTTTTACAATACTTTCTATAACTTTCCTAAAATCCATACAAAGAAATTAGTTCTTCAACACTGCATGAGCTGCTGCAAGACGCGCCACAGGCACTCTGTAAGGTGAACAGCTTACGTAGTTAAGCCCAAGCTTATGGCAGAAGATAACGCTTCTTGGTTCCCCACCATGCTCTCCGCATATTCCAAGCTTAATGTTCGGACGGGTCTTCCTGCCCTGCTCTATAGCCCAGTGCATAAGTTCGCCAACGCCTTCCTGGTCTATAGTTACAAAAGGATCTACATCGTAAATATTCTTTGCAACATATTCAGGCAAGAAATTCCCCGCATCGTCCCTGCTTAGACCCAATGTGGTCTGAGTAAGGTCGTTAGTACCAAAAGAGAAGAACTCTGCCGTCTCTGCTATTTTACCCGCTGTGATCGCAGCTCTTGGAAGCTCTATCATGGTACCTATCATGTAAGTTAATTTTACGTTGTTCTTTTTTATCACTTCTTCAATAACTTCTACGCAGTACTTTTTGATTATATCCAATTCCTCTTTCTTTCCTACAAGAGGTATCATTATTTCCGGAACTATGTCCATTTTCTCGTTCTTAACGAGCCAGCAAGCAGCCTCTATAACTGCACGTACCTGCATTTTGTAGATTTCTGGGAATGTAATTCCAAGTCTGCAACCACGGTGTCCAAGCATAGGGTTCTGCTCGTGTAATGTTTTTGCTTTCGCTTTTAATGTTTCCACTGGAACATCCATAGCTTTTGAAACTTCCTGCATGTCTTTGTCGGTGTGAGGCAAGAATTCGTGAAGCGGAGGATCCAGTAATCTAATTGTTACAGGGAAACCTTTCATTTCTCTGAATATGCCCTTAAAGTCTTCTGTCTGCATAGGCTCTAATTTCTTTAAAGCTTTTTCTCTTTCTGCAAGTGTAGAAGAAAGTATCATTTCTCTTACAGCGATAATTCTGTCACCTTCAAAGAACATATGTTCTGTTCTGCAAAGTCCAATACCTTCTGCACCGAATTCACGAGCAACTTTTGTATCATGAGGAGTATCGGCGTTGGTACGAACCTTTAATGTTCTATATTTGTCTGCCCAGGTCATGATGCGACCGAAATTCCCGCTAAGTTCTGCTTTTATCTTTGGAACATCACCCTCGTAAACGTTACCTGTTGAACCATCAAGAGTGATTATGTCACCCTCTTTGTATGCTTTCCCGCTTATCGTTATGTTCTTCCCACTTATTACTACAGCACCGCAACCAGAAACGCAGCATTTACCCATTCCACGTGCAACAACCGCAGCGTGAGACGTCATACCACCAAGAGCGGTCAATATACCCTGAGCAGCGACCATACCCTTAATATCCTCTGGGCTTGTTTCGTGTCTTACAAGTATTACTTTTTTACCCTGAGCAGCCCAATCCTCTGCATCCTTAGCAGAGAAAACTATTGCGCCAGTAGCAGCGCCAGGAGACGCTGGAAGTCCCTTAGCTATAGATTTCTTTGGAGCCTTTGGATCCAATGTTGGGTGTAAAAGTTGGTCAACCTGTTCCGGACCTACTCTCAATACCGCAGTTTTATCGTCTATAAGCTTTTCATCAACCATGTCGCAAGCTATTTGAACAGCAGCGGCAGCAGTACGTTTTCCATTTCTTGTCTGCAACATATAAAGTTTATTTCTTTCAATTGTGAACTCTATATCCTGCATATCCTTGTAGTGTTTTTCAAGAGTTGCAAAAACGCCTGCAAGTTCCTTATAAACTGTTGGCATCAAAGTTTCCAAACTTGGAAGTGGATTTGATGGATCTACGCTTTCCTTGTTAATTGGTTGAGGAGTCCTTATACCTGCAACAACGTCCTCGCCCTGTGCGTTAATTAGGAATTCACCGTAGTAGAATCTTTCTCCAGTTGATGGGTTCCTAGTGAACGCAACACCAGTTGCGCAATCATCGCCCATGTTACCGAACACCATCGCCTGAACGTTAACAGCTGTTCCCCAATCGTCTGAATATCCGTACATCTTTCTATATACGCAAGCACGCTCTGTATTCCATGATTCAAAAACTGCCTTTACAGCTCCTATAAGCTGATCTTCCGGACTTTCTGGGAAATCATGACCTAAAGCTTTTTTAACTGCTGCTTTAAAATCTATACATAGTTTTTTAAGATCATCAGTTGCAAGTTCGTTGTCTAGCTTTACGCCTTTTTTCTTTTTTGCATCTGTCAAAATGTGTTCTAGAACATCACTATCCATACCCATAACAACGTCGGAGTACATCTGGATGAACCTTCTGTATGAATCGTAAACGAATCTTTCGTTACCGGATGCTTTTACAAGTCCGCTAAGAGTTGTTTCGTTAAGACCAAGGTTAAGAACTGTGTCCATCATACCAGGCATAGAGACTCTTGCGCCTGAACGAACAGAAACTAGCAATGGGTTGTTAGCGTCGCCGAATTTTTTACCAGTAGCTTTTTCTACCTGTGTAGTAGCAGTCTTTATTTCCTGCAAAAGGCCATCTGTAAGTTTTTTTCCGTTCTTATAATAATCCACACACATTTCTGTTGTAATTGTGAATCCTGGAGGAACCGGAAGACCGATCTTGGTCATTTCCATAAGGTTTGCACCCTTTCCACCGAACGCATTTTTGTCTTTTGGATCGCCTTCAGCGGTCCCGCTTCCGAAGAAGTAAACATTCTTTTTGCTCATCTCTTTTTCTCTCCTATATGTATTTTATTTTTTCATTTGGTCATCGATGTACGAAACCACGTTGTCGACTGCTATTCTTTCCTGTTCCATACTATCCCTGTGACGAACCGTAACTTTTTTATCCTCTAAGGAATCAAAGTCAATAGTAATACAGAACGGGGTTCCTATTTCATCTTGACGACGATAACGCTTTCCTATTGAACCAGTAACATCATACTGGATGTTATAATTAGTACTCTTTATGAACATATCATAAATTTCTCTCGCATACGGTTCAACAGGCTCTTTTTTCACTAATGGAAGTATTGCGGCTTTTACCGGAGCTAGTTTTTTATGAAAGCCCATTACCACTCTTACACCCTCGTTGTCCTGTTCTTCTCTATACGCATCAACAAGAGAAACAAGAAGGAACCTGTCGCAACCAGCGGAGGTTTCTATTATGTATGGAAGATATTTTTCGTTAGTAAGATCGTCGTTATACATCAAGTTCTTTGTTGAATATTTCATATGACGCCCAAGGTCAAAATCAGTTCTATTATGAACTCCTTCAACTTCCTGCCAGCCTATAGGGAATTCATATTGGATGTCGTAGGCATCTTTTGCGTAGTGAGCAAGTTCATCTTTTCCGTGCTGATGGAACCTTAATTTGTCTGGAGTGATGCCAAGGCCAAGATAGAACTTCATTCTCTCTTCTTTCCAAAACTCCATCCACTTGTCATCTTCACCTGGTTTTACAAAGAACTGCATTTCCATTTGTTCGAACTCGCGCGTACGGAAAATAAAATTCCCCGGCGTAATTTCGTTCCTAAAAGCCTTTCCTATTTGCGCTATGCCGAACGGCAACCTGGTCCTCATGGACGTCTGCACGTTCAAGAAGTTAACGTATATACCTTGAGCCGTTTCCGGTCTTAAATAGACGACGTTAGTACTGTCCTCTACCGGGCCCATGAATGTTTTGAACATCAAATTAAATAATCTTGCTTCTGTAAGCTCTCCACCACAGGCAGGGCAAATGCCCTTTTTAGGGACCATATCTTCTCTAAAACGCTGCTTACATTTTTTGCAATCTACAAGCGGGTCCGTAAAGTTCTCTATGTGTCCAGAAGCTTCCCAGACCTTTGGATGCATAAGAATAGATGCATCAAGACCAACGATGTTATCCTTTCTGGTCATCGTTTCCCACCAAAGATTCTTTATATTTCTTTTTAATTCAGCGCCTAGTGGACCGTAATCCCAACAACTATTTAAGCCACCGTATATTTCTGAGCTTTGAAATACAAAGCCCCTACGTTTACAAAGTGACGTTAGTTTACCAAGATCATCAACAGGCATAGAACCCCCAAATTTTGTATTGTTTGTTGTTAAAGCTGTGGAGATTTAATTCTGAAAAAACCTAATAGTCAAGGGACTGTCACGGTTAAATTAACAAAAAAAAGCGGGAGGCGCTAAAGCCTCCCGCTTATATTTAATAAATTTAGCTCTCTTTGGATTAGATGTTGTCTTCCGCACTCCAACGATTAGCAGCAATATTGTAATCATAGCTATCTTCAACGGCATCATAATGCTCTGCCATTATTGTATTCACCGTAGCTTCCGCTCCAGGGCACTCTCTTAAAAAGTCTGAATCCATTGCCTGTACTGCATTCATCTGATAAACACCAATCAACGCCTTAATTTGATTCAAACATTTCTCTGTATGGCTATTTCTTTTCATGGTCTCAAATTCGTCAAGAGCAATAGCAGTTTCCGTTTCATCTTGCGCTGTAGTTATTTTAACTCTTTTCTTGGCATCACTCGCAAACAACATGCGTTTTGCTTTCGCATTTGTTCGGTATTGTTTAAGTCGTTCATTTTTAATCGTTTTATCGTTACTGTTTGCTTGTGTATATTCATTAGCAAGATTAGTCTCATTTTTATACTTTGCAAAATTTACTGCATTCGCAGTTAACAAGTCAATACCATGTTGATATGAGTTTAATTCACTTTCATTATCACTGCTTTGCTGTTCTTGTGCAAGCTGGTTACCATAAAACTGTTTTTCTGAGTCACGTAGATAGCTAAGGTACTCTTCACTGATTTCTTTCTTTGTTGTATTCTTTTTTGTGGCATCGGATTTTGCCTGCGCAGCAAGTGCAGCAGCAACCAATGTATCAAATTCTCCTAAAAAAGCCTGTCTTGCAAATGCGCTCGAACTTACGCATGCAATTATTGTTATAACGAATAGTTTTTTCATTTTCCCCTCCGGAAAAATTTAAGATTCTTACATTATTAATGCAACACTCGTGCCAAATAGTTTCCCTATACAAAATCTAGTATTATCAATATGTTATATAACAAAAAAACTTTAGTATTTTAAGTTAGCTGTAAAATATTTAGTCAGTTATAATATTCCTGTTCAAGGGGGATATATGTCATTTAAACAATTAGTTACGTTATTTATTTTTGCAATTGGCATTAATTTTGAACTCTGCGCAGAACAAGAGCTTAAAATTATATACACAAACGATATAGAAGGCAGTGTTGCTACTTGTGGTTGCGCTGTCGATCCTGGCGGAGGAGTAATAAGAAGGGTAAATTGGTATCAACAAAACAATTTTTCTCCGACCGACACCATATATGTTAACTCTGGCTCAACTTTTTTTTCCGGGTCTGACTTTATGAACTACGAAACTGAATACCTAAAATTAGGGGCCTCCATAATGGCGGATGCGTTGATCGCAATGAACATAGATGCATACACACCAGGAGCATATGACCTGAAAATGGGAAAGGACTTTTTTGAATCTACGACGAAAAAACTTCCTGTATTAATAACAAATACAAAAGAAAAAGGATTTTTAAAGGAGATAAAAACAAGCCGCGCAGGACTCAATATAAAAATATTCGGAGTAGTAACAGATATAAAAGGATTTCCTACTATAGATGCTGTAAAAACACTAAAACCTCTCACTTCCAAAAAAAACAAAAAAGATTATTTTATATTGCTTGCTGACACAAAGATGCAAGATCTTGAAAAGATATTAAAGAGCATAAAAAACATAGACGTAGTTGTTTCTTCTTCCATAGAAGAACAGCTTACAAAACCCTTGATGATTGGTAAAACCACAATCTTAAGATTACTAAAAGGCGGCGACAGTATCGGTCTTTTCACAAAAGAAAATCAAGTCATATTCCTTGGACGTTCTTACAACAAGGACAATAATTTTACAGATAGGATCAAAAAATATGAAGGGCTGCAGAATACTACAGCCCCTAAAGTTAAAGCAGATTTTTAAGTTTACTTATTGTTCTATAAGATCGTCTACGCCACCAATGAAAAGGTCGCCGTAACCAGAATCTGTGCCTGTATGTATAAGGTCAGGTAATATATCTGTCATTTCATTGTTCATTGCTACAAGGCCGTTAGGAAAATGACCATCATAGTAACATTTTGCTTTCTTATATGAGCTTTTGTCCTGCTTAAAAGTTATATAAGCAGAAGAAAGGACGCCGCTGCTGTTAGGATTAGATTTTGCGTGAAATATAGCACTACCGCAATCATCTTTAAAAGAGGCTGTTATTTTTGCACAGTCGGAACCACATGAAACTACTGTCATAGGGGCTTTCATCGTCGTAAATTCCCTGCTAAGTGTTTCACTCGTTGTATATATAGTAACTTGCAGATATGCGTCTCCCGGTATGATTTCTGGTGATGTTTCATAAATGTTTGCAGCAAACCTAATACTATAACTTGATACACTACCAAGATTTTTAGGTGCTGGGAAAGGCTGAATAAGATACGATGTTGGAGTAAAATAATTCCTTAAATAATCGTCATAGCCAAAGCAACCCGCAGCATAAGGACCTGCATAAGTTGTTGTCTCGTCGGTGTAACCATAATAGCAACTATCAAGAATGTTTGCATAGTGAACCGTGTTGTAACCAAAAAAATTAGCAAGACCCCTTTTTTCTTGGTTTGTGCTATTCAGTTCAGGAATTCCCTCAGAAACCCAAAGAGTATTAAACGCTGAGGCAGGGTCTGACGTAGTAGTAGTTCCTTCCGAACTATTGCTGTTCCTTGTTACAGTGCTGTATCCAGTTTTGCCACAAGATGCAACCATCAAGATCGCTATGCTAAGAATTAAAAGTTTTTTCATTTTCGTTTCTCCCTTTTCCCCTCGTAAGGTTCTTCTTTATACCTATTATAATGCAAGTCGCGTGCCTGAGGGGCAAAAGCCAAATAACTAGTTAATATCAAAAGGCTTTTCTATAAAAATAGTGCTCAATCCCTAACACCAAAAAACCTCTAAAAAGGGCTCGTATGTTTATTTTTTAGACAGCTCTGACCCTAGCCAACTAAGATAGTCCTTAGACCCGTCTAATACTGGTAGCGCTATCACTTCCGGAACAGAATACTTATGATTTACCTTAATTTCTTTTTCTAATTTCTTAAAAAGACTTTTTTGAGTTTTTATCACCAGCAAAAATTCATTTGCTTTTTCTATTTTGCCTTTCCAATGAAAAAAAGAGTGCAACCCAGGGATTATATTTACACATGCAGCTAATCTTTTCTTTAAAAGAGCTTTCGTTATTTTTTCCGCCTCTGTTTTTGAAGTCGCTGTAACTAAAACGACAATGTAATGTGTCATAGCTGTCACCTTTGTATTTTGCTACCGGCGGGCACGGGGTCCGTAAGCCACACGTTACCACCTATAGTAGACCCTTTCCCTATGTTTATCCTTCCAAGTATTGTTGCGCCGGCGTAGATTATTACATCATCTTCAACTATAGGATGCCTTGGAACTCCTTTTATTGGGTGTCCATCTTTATCCAGAGGAAAACTTTTTGCACCCAACGTCACGCCCTGGTACAAACGTACATTCTTTCCTATTATTGTAGTTTCGCCGATAACAATACCAGTTCCATGATCCATAAAGAATTTTTCACCGATCTCAGCTCCAGGATGAATATCTATTCCTGTTTCTGAATGAGCAGCCTCTGTAATTATCCTTGGTATCAAAGGGACATTCAATTTATAAAGCTCGTGAGCGACCCTGTGATTTATCAGCGCCCTTATGCTTGGATAACAGAAAATAGTCTCACTTTCTGTTCTTGCTGCAGGATCTCCCTGGTATGCAGCCTGCGCATCAGTCTCTAATAAATGACGTATCCTTGGAAGGCTTTGCATAAATTTTTCTACAACATCATCGGATTCATATTCACAATTATCGCAATTTTCTTTTTCACAAAAAAAGCAATAGCCTCTTAAAACCTGTTCTTTTAATTTGTTCGCTATTATATCAAGTGTTGCGCCCATGTAAAAATGCCTGCTTGCCGAAGTAAGATCAGCGCTTCCAAAATAGCCAGGAAAAAGCACCGCCCTTAAAAGCTCCATGATCTCTTTTAGCTCACTTAAAGAAGGCATTGGTTTATTTTTATGTCCACCAAGACAAAGGTCATTTGCTACCTTGCTGATCACGTCCTTGTTCATAAGTAAAAACCCTCCTAAAGCTCCTTTTCCGACAGCTTTCCATTAGAAAGTTCATAGGTCTTGTTCATCATAGCTGCAACCTTTTTATTATGAGTTGCGACAACAACTCCCGTGTTATTCTTTGCACATATTTTTATTACATAGCTCATTACTTCTTCCGTAAGATGTTCATCTAAATTGCCTGTAGGTTCGTCCATAACAAGTATTTGAGGTGACATAACAAGTGCTCTTGCTATAGCAACACGCTGCTGTTCTCCACCAGAAAGATGTGAAGGAAAGTTATCTTTTTTAGACGACAATTTAACACTATCTAAAAGCTCCAAGGCTTTTTGCTTTGCTTTTGCAGAAGGTATTCCTGATATCAGGCACGGTATCATAACATTTTCTACCACGCTAAAATCCTTTAACAGATAATGGAATTGAAAAACAAAACCAAGTTTTTTATTTCTTAGTATAGCAAGCGTTGTATCATTCATTTTAGTTATATCTTCACCACAAATAAGCACAGCACCGTTGTTATAATTATCCAAACCACTTATGCAGTTTAAAAGTGTCGTTTTCCCGGAGCCGGATTCACCCATTATGGCAATGGTCTCTCCTTTTGCTACGTTCAGAACAAGACCTTTAAGGACATCTAAAACAGTCCCATCACCTTGAACGTAGGATTTACTGAGCGCTTTGGCCTCTAACACCATAATAAACACCTTCTTTTTTAAATCTTTTGAACAAACTAAAAAGTGGTATCGCACAACCCAAACAAACAAAGAAAATTACAACCACAAGTGCTAATAACAAATCCAGCGAGCCTATTTCTACAGGTATTTTAGCAACCAAGTATACATCTGCCGGTAATGTTATTATGCCCCATTTTCTTACGGCTTCAATACTTAAAAACCACAGTCCAACACCAAAAATATAGCCTAAAAGACCAAGTATAAGCGCTTTATAAAAGAACACCCTTATTACCCTTACTGTGCTTAATCCAAGCACCTGTAACATGGATATTTCTCCCCTCAACTCCCTAACCAACAAAAACAACGTCGCTATTATATTAAATATAGCAACAGCAATAAGAACACTTAAAACAAAGCCTATTACTAATCTATCTAATTTAACTGATTCGAGCATTCCATAGTTCATGTCTTTCCAGGTCCTTACTCTTGTTCCTAAAGAAAGACCCTGCTCTAATTTAGAGGCTGCTCCATCCAAAGAAACGTTAGACATCAATTTTATTTTAACTGAAGTTCCGAACATCGCTTCCGGGAAAAGTCCTTTTCCGGTTTCCAAAGAAATATATGCAAGTCTTGAATCCAGATCATACAGACCATAATCTACGACGCCGCAAACAGTTAATATTTTTTTAGCATTTTCCATATTGGAACCGGAATATACAACCGTTAATGTTGAACCGGGTTTTAATTCCATTATCTCTGCCGTGGCTGCACCGACTAAAACGGAACTATTCTCCTTAAAGATGCAATTCGCATCACCTTGTCTTAAATACTTTTCTATTGGCACAACCTTTTCAAAGGAACCTTCTTCTAATGCCTCAAAAGCCAGTCCACGCACCCCTTTAGAAGAAGATACCAGTAGCTCCAAGTAGCCAAAGTATTTGGCTGCATCAATATCTTTCCCTAAAATATCCGTGATTTTTTCTTTAAGTCCACCGTCGTAATTTCTTGCATATTCGTTTGAAACTACTATGTCAGAAGTAGAATCAACATAACGTTCCTTTAATACATCAAGATAGCCCTTAAAAGCAGATAAAGAAACCAACAGCGCCGCTACACTTAAAGCAATAGTACCTATGGTAAAAAACCGTGCGGCCTTATAAAAACCTCTTGGCTTTGTAAATAAAAGTCTGATGGCTAGGCGTATCTCAAATAACAAATGTATTACACCTTTCTGATAATAATATTCGTAACACCAATGATGACTTCATCATTGTTCTTTAGGTCCCTTCTTTGCACCTTTCTGCCATTAACAAAGATTCCGTTAGTAGAGGAATTGTCCACTATGGTCAACACATCCTCGTGCATATATAACGTGCAATGATGTCTAGAGGCTTTAACGTCGCTGATATTTATATCACACTCCTCTCTTCCAAGCGTCATGATATTATTCATTACCGCTACTGATTCCTGGAGTTTTTCATCCTTATGTATATCTAATACCCACGGCATAAGCTAGAACGAGAAGTAAAGCTTAAACTCAAACGGATGAGGTCTAGTCGCTATAGAGCTTATCTCTTCACGCTTGTTGTTAATCCAATATTCAAGAAGTTCTTTGGAGAAAACATCTCCCTGCATCAGATAAGCATTATCCTTTTCTAACGCATCAAGAGCATCATCCAAATATCTTGGCAGTAATTCAACTTTCCTGCCTAGTTTTGCCAAAGACTGAACATCATTTATAGCGTCGCCACTAACATCTTTTGGCTCTATTTTGTTCTTTATTCCATCAAGCCCTGCAAGCACCACAGAGCTCAGCGCAAGATATGGGTTAGTCGTCATATCAGGAGTCCTTAATTCAACTCTTGTAAGTTCTGTATTCTCCACGGAACTTTGTATCCTTATTGCATTCAGCATACTATTTTTACCGTAAGATATAGCAACAGGAGCGTCGTAACCAGGGACTAATCTTTTGTAAGAGTTCGTTGATGGGTTCGTTAAAGCACAAAGGCTCCTCATGTGTTTTAATATTCCACCTACATACCATCTTGCGTCGTTGCTAAGACCGTCCACTCCCTTAGCGTCGTAAAAAGAGTTCTTGCCGTTCTTCACAAGATAAGAATGTACATGCCAGCCACTACCAGGTGAATTGAACATCGGCTTAGGCATAAACGTAAGCTTTATATTATCAATATCTGCCATGTTGAACAGCAGGTACTTAACAGTAACGATATGGTCTGCTGTAACAAGCAATGGCTCAAACTGGAATTCTATTTCCTGCTGACCTTTTTTTCCTATTTCGTGATGATGATATCTTGTTCTTATACCGAAGTCCTTCATCATACACGCCGCTTTATCCCTAAAATCATCGTACATATCCATTGGGTTTACAGCGTGGTAAGCACCGGAATGGAGCTTTTCACCTGATTCAAGATAGTAGTATGAAGAGCTTCTTCTTGCATCGTACTTTACGTCCTTAAAAATATAGAACTCAACTTCAGAAGAAAGCATAGCTTTTTCACCAAAGCCTTCGTTCCTTATATATTCACCTACCTTTTGAGCGACGTAACGAGAATCCTGTGCGGCTCTTTTTCTTGGTTTGCCAACTGTGTAAAGATCAACAAAAAAACTTAACGTTGGCTTCTGCCTGAACGCATCAAAAAAAACGGTATCAAGGTCCGGCACTTGTACAAGATCGTAATCACCCTGTGTATTAAAGCCAAAACTTGAAGTATTGAAAGGAATACCTTCGACCATCACTTCCTCGGTAAAGTCTTCAACAGGTATAGTAATATGATGTAATCTGCCATTAATATCCTGGGTCTTTAAGTCGATCATTTCGATACGTTTTACGTGGCAGAGCTTTTTTATGTTCTCCCACTTTTTGTTCGCAGTTTCCGTTGTGTTATTTGCCATACCCAATCCCCCCTAATATTATCCAAAACGATAGATTTAACATTGCAATAACAATTCTCATTGCTACTGCTTTATTTTTATATACCACATAAAATAAAAGACCGTAATACAATAGAGCCGGCATTAGCCTTGCACCAAATAGCAGCGACGTTATTACCAGCGTCAAAAAACCGCCTGCCACAGCAAGCTCTGCATAAGGAAGTTTTTTCTCAAACATATCCAGGCGACCCATATACATGGAAAATAAACCCAAAACAAAAATGGCGGCCGCCATAAATATAAAAATAATGGCCCAAAAACCTGCTTCCCTAAAAAATAACAGCGATAATAAAACGGTAAGCACAAAACTTATGATCCCGAACCATTTAGACGACAACAGATTTATAATAAGTTTCGTTGGTCCATTTTTTTCAAGTTTATCCTTTATTTGATGCATGATCCAAAACGGAGTGGATGCTCCGGCGGTTACAAGAACGGTATCGCAATCTTTGATATTTACGTTGCTAAGTTCAGATGAATTTTCTATATGAAAAACTTTTTTACATGACCTAAGGGCTGTTTCAAAAAGGCGGGTGGTATTTGCGCTGTTTTTACCCCCAGCGATAATAACACAATCATAACATGAAGCATTTTTATTAACTTCTTCCTGCCTTTTTCTTGTTGCATCACATATCGTATCTATTATTTTGATATCCTTAAAACACAAGCTCAAGTGCTTACAGAAATCCTGAAAAACCAGAGGCTCCTGCGTCGTTTGAGCAACAACACAAATCTTTTGAGGTTTGTTCGGACTTTGTATAAAGCTCTCCACCTCCTGAATATTTTCCAAAACAAAACCCTTTTCATCGGCATAACCTAACAGCCCTTGAGTTTCTGCATGACCATGGTCACCGATAATAACTATTGAATAGCCCTGATTAACGTGTGCCTTTATTATGGCCTGCACTCGAGCAACTTTAGGGCACGTTGCATCACAAATATTTAAACCCTTCTGAATAAGCTCTGTTCTCAATTTTGGAGTAATCCCGTGTGAACGAACAAGAACGTAGCTGCCAGGCTCCATCTCGCACAGATTTTCAACACTACGAACACCAAATGATTCAAGTTTTTTTGTAACAGTACTGTTGTGTATTATAGGGCCAAGAGTATATATGGGCCTTTTACCGCTTCTAACAAGATCCATACAAAGGCTAAGTGCGCGTCTAACGCCCATGCAAAAGCCTGCATATCTTGCCAGTTTAATCTTCACAAGGTCTTATTTTGCGCTCTTATTTGTCATTTTAGTAAGCCTGGAAACATATCTTGCACCAGTGTTCTTTTGGATAGTGCCCTTTCTTATTGTTTGAGCAACTATTTTTTGAGCATTCCTTAGTGCTTTCAACAATTCGTCTTTTTTACCAACTGCCGCTAAATCTCTAACAGCTTTTATCGCTGTTTTCATTGCAGAACCTGCTGTATTATTCCTTAGATTTCTTTTTTTGTTCTGTCTGTTTCTTTTTTCAGCTGATTTATGTGTAGCCATTATTTACTCTCCTACAGTTAATTTTTCGGGGTTATTTACCAGCAAAATCAAGCGCTAGTCAAGTGTTATATATAGGCATATCCACCCCCTTCCTAAGAGGACACGGTGTTCTTTTTAGTTAACTCCTCGTTAACTAAAAAGCCACCTAAGCTCTCAGACCAAAAAGCTCCTATCTCGCTTTTTGGTCCTCCGAGGTTGTCCTCTTAGGAAGGGGGTGGATATGCCTTTTTTATAACACTAAACTCTTCGATAAATCGTAAAGTCTGGTGCTATATAACACTTAAATGTTTCAAGAGAATATTGAGGCCAATAAGAAAGAGAACACTACCACCGACAAGCTCTGCGCCAGTCTTAAACTTGGAGCCAACCTTATCTCCAAGGGTGGCTCCAATAAAAGATAAAATAAATGTAACAACGCCTATTACAACTGCAGGCATTAATATATTGGAATGTAAAAACGCAAAACTAAAACCGGCAGCCAAGGCATCTATGCTCGTCGCTAAAGACAAAAGCAGCAACACCTTGAATGATTCACAATCGATACGTTTATCCTTTTCTGTTCCTTTAGCAGCCTCGTAAATCATTTTTATACCGATCACCGCTAAAAGGATAAATGCAACCCAGTGATCATAATTAGCTACAAAAGACAGAAACTGTTCACCCAAAAGCCATCCTATGACCGGCATTACAGCCTGGAAAAGCCCAAACATAAATGCAACTTTTATTGCATATGCAACCCTATAGTTCGGATGTCTTATTCCCAAACCAACAGATACGGCAAAAGCATCCATAGCCAGACTACAGGCTATTATAAGTACAAATGTAAAACTCATTTTATTTGTTCGGTTTCGCTTCCATCGGATCTGTCATTAAATGTTTTACAGGTTGATGATATTTATCTTGTGTTATCGGTGGACGTTGAATTTCTGTATTACCCATATTAGCACCACAACCGCCACCACCCATATTCATCATATTCTTTTGCATTTCCATCATCATTGGGCACATAGGAGGTTTCCCCTCTTCTCCCATATGATGTTTGTCCCAACATTTTCCAATAGGTCCATGAATAGCAAAAATAATTATTAAAACCAAAGCACCAACAGAAACAACTGTTCCGCCAACTTTAACAACAACTGATTTTTGTTTAAAACCAAAGTTGTAAAGATAAGTTCCAGCACCAAAAACCAAAAGACAAAGAAGATAAAACATAAAAACCTCCTTAAATAATAAGTGACATTAAGTATAGCACTGTGTTAAATTTTTGCATGGTATTATTAAATAGAGGACTTATGTTAAAAAAGAGTTTCCTTTTTTTATCCTGCCTTGTTCTCTTTATCGGTTGTGGTTTGTGGGACAATAATAGTTGCCAGGGAACTTTATATAAAGCTCCCTCTTTATATACCGGTGCTGGCAACATGATATACGTAAGTTACTACACCAAGAATAAATCCGTTGATTCAAATGGGACTTGTATAGATAACCCTGCTAATTATTCTTTGGTATTTGCGCAATCTGCCGATGACGGCTCCAGCTGGACAAAAAAAATAATCGCTTCGGAAATACTTACCGACGATACAACAGAAATAATGTCTCAGTCACTTACAGTCAATACAGCAGGATACATATTTATAACATACGTAAACACGGACAACCAATTAGTATGTTCAGTCTCTAAGGATGCAGGAGCAACCTTTTATCCTGTAAAACTTGAGACTTCTTTAGGCGTAAGAGGACATAGCATAATGACCGATTACAACGGCAATGTTTATGTCGCGTACAACACATATAATACAAGCGACACCACTGATACTTCCAGCGTATTATTAAAAGTAATAAAATATAGAGATGGAACTGAAACCTGGGAAACAGCCCAAACTGTCGATTCAACTGCAAATACTGGCTTTGCTCCGTCGCTAACAGTCACTGGTAACGGCCGAATTTTTGTTTCTTACTATTACAGAGGTACTGCCAGCTCTGCCGGACTTATGTATGCAAGATCCGACGATGCCGGTTCTACCTGGACACGTGGAATTATAAAAGCTGGTGATGGTGATGTCAGCGGACCTTTAAGCTGGATAATAAGTGATACTAACAACTACTTATATGTAGGTTACTACGACCCTAATGGTTACAACGGTAGCGACAATAGCTGGACAGAAAAAGATAATGGAACTTTTAAAATAGCAAAATCTGAGGACTTTGGATTAACATGGTCGTTACATGCCGTTGATGATGATGTATACACGGGAAAAGCCAATACCCTTGTCCCTGGAATGGGCGGCACCAATGTAAATGTATGTTACGGACTACTTATTAATTATACAGAGCTCTACAGCACAGACAATCAGATTCTCTGCTCACAGTCCACTAACGGCGGCTTGACATTTAGTGCGCCTAGCGTCGTAGATACGGGCAGCACTATAAACACTAACGTTGCTAATCTTACTTATCTCAATATGGCTATGGACTTTTATAATTCATACCTTTATCTTGCTTACTCCATAACTAACAGCGACGGCACTACAAATCTAAAAATTGCAAAGTCCACAGACGGGGTCACCTGGACAAAAAAGAACGTTTACTAGGAGGCGTATTTGAATTTCAAATTAATCATTATCAATCTTATCACTGTCGTCTCGTTAATTGTGCCTCTTTCTACTTGCTCTGGTATTAGTGGTGAAGATGCGAATTTGTCATCATTAACGATTTCCGAAGGGACTCTTACTCCGTCCTTTGACAAGGAGACTCTCACTTATTCAGTAAAACTCCCTATCACAACATATTCTGTTACCTTTACGGCCACCGCCGTAGCAGGAATAAACGCGCTTATAACGATAAATACCCTCCCCGCAATATCTGGGCAAGAATCTGGTGCAATAGTATTATATCCGGGCGCTAACGCGGTTGAGATAAAGGTAAAATCATCTAACAGAGAAAAAGAAAAGATATATACAGTCAACGTAACAAAAAGCATCAGCGACCTTGAAGCAATACTTCAGGGTAGTGACACTGGCAACAGTGACAAATTTGGATGGAGCCTTGCTTGCGATGGAACAACACTTGTTGTGGGCGCTCCTGGAGCATCAAGTGGTTCAGGTCCAGGGGCTGTATACATTTTTAACAAAGGCTCTTCAGGTTGGGTACAATCACAGAAATTAACAGCTTCCGGAGGTAGCAACGGAGATAATTTCGGTTGGAGCGTTGCTTTATACGAGAATACTATCGCTGTAGGTGCAAAATGGAAAAGCTATGATGGAACAGACACACGCAGCGGAGGAGTATATATCTTCACCAAAAGTGGCACTACATGGTCACAACAAGGAGGAGTAATAGAAGCACCAACACCATGTAAAGATCATTATTTCGGCACCAGTGTCTCCTTAAGTGGCAGCACTCTTGCAGTAGGAGAACCAAACAGCGTAGAGCCTGGTCTAATCTGTTCGCATGCAGGAGGAGGATACTACGGAGCGGTATATATTTATACAACTAATGGTTCTTCATGGTCTTACAAGAAGACTATTACCGCTTCTGATTATGCTCAAAATAATTATTTTGGAGAAGCTGTCTCCTTGGATAGTGGTACTATAGCCATAGGAGCTAGAGGTTATTCGAGCAATAGAGGCTCCGTGTATATCTTCACAGGCTCTAGTACGTCGTGGACTGAACAAATAAAGATACAGGCAGCCATTCCTATCATAGGAAGCAACTTTGGCTCTTCGCTATCGCTCTCTGGTACCAGACTGCTTATTGGAGCTCCGACAGATAGTATATTAGAAACAAATAGTGGTGCTGTATATTTATTTTCTGGTTCAGGCTCTAGTTGGCAGCAATCAGGAGATGCTATAAGAGCAGCGACTCCTGTGGCAAATCAATATCTCGGTAACAGCATCAACTTATCTGGAGATATGTTCGTTGTTGGAATATCTGGACCTCCAAGCCCAACATACCAAAAAGGTTCTGCTGTTGTTTATGCAAAACAACAATTCTATGTTTGGGGTTCTGTTGGTGATCCATTAGAACCAACAGGAACAGAGGCTTCATTAGCACGTTTCGGACAAAGCATTGCAACCACAGACACGGAAATATTCGTAGGTGCAGACAACTATGATCTTGATGGCAGCGGAGCAGTGTATATCTATCACTGATAATTATATAGTAAGAGCTAAAATATTCTTCTTATTTAAAACATTGTCGTAGAGAGCAAACCAGTCTTAGGTTCGATGACGTTTAAAGCATCCGTTTAACCGATAGCTAGCCCGGGCTAGGGCTAGCCAATGAAGGACAGCGAACCTTAGAGTGGTAGCGAACGAAGACTATGTTTTAAATAAGAAGAATATTTTAGCTCTTACGACTTTAGTCAACAGTGATAGATTTACTGACGTTCTTTGGTGAGTCAGGATGCACACCGTGGTCGTCTATTTCCAATTTATCGAGGAAAGTAAGTTTTCTTATGCTCATATTCAAAGCTAACAATTGCAGAACTACTGCACTTGAAAAGAAAGGTAATATATTATCACCTGTCGTCGGTAATTTTATATAACCATATCTGTAGTTAGCTCCATATTTATTTTGCACAGGCTTAGAACAGGCATCATATAACAACTTATTCTCTTCAGCTATAACGTAAATATTCGCACCTCTTATCTTGTGAGTATTAATTTGAGAAATAGTAAGATTTACATCCCTCTCGTTTGGTCCGGTTACAAATATCAAAGGATAATTCGTGTAAAGAGTATTAAAAAAGTTATGGTTTTCAAAAATATCTTTGAATACCGCCGATTCTCTTTCATTTAAAGCTTTCGGTTGAACATCCATAAAGGCGTAATCCGCTACTGCGTTATAAATTTTATGCAAACTTTTACTGTCTATATGTTTTCCGTATTCACCATCCAATGTGTCATTAATTATATCTGAGAATTTTTTAAGCAACGCCCTAACAGCATCCATACCAAAAACGGTATTAACACCAAGTATTGTATTCGGGCCGTGTTTAAACTCTGTAGCCTCGTAACCCTCTGTATGGTTTAACACAACTTCTCTTACTTTTAACGCTCCTTCCCTTGCAATCCCTTGCATACCTGTTGCCAATATATGAATACTCGGTTCAAGAAAAAGTTCTGCACCAATACTTTCTACACTCTTTTTTGTACCTTCTATTGTGTCCGCTATAAGTCCAGGGATCTTTTTTAAATTTTCACGTGCGACTTTAACATCGCCTCCAAGCTTTTCTGCAACACCTACAGCGAGTATATATAAAACAACCAATTGATTTATAAAACTCTTTGTAGCAGGAACAGCAATTTCTGACCCGCAATAAAGAGGAAGGTAAAGATCGCTTTTCTCTAACGCTAAAGTAGAGTTAACATTGTTAACGATTATAATGTTCGTTACTTTTTTGCCTGACTCTTTTATCTGATTGATTATATCTATAAGATCTTTTGTTTCTCCACTCTGGCTTATTCCTATAATTATATCGTCGTTGTTAACTGCATTGGAAGCCTGGGATCTGAAGTCACCTGGAAGCATCGGAGAGATACTTATGCCTGCGATGTGATTAAAGAATATCGCCGCACTTTTTGCTGCATTATAAGAAGTCCCGCAAGCAATACAATATATCGCCTTACCGGAGCTGTGGGCCTTAGAAACTATATCTACAAATTTTGAAACTCTGCCCTTTGCATCCCTAGTTTCGTCCGCTCCAAATATAAAATCAACTATCTTTAATTCATCCTTATATAAAGATAAGGAACTCTGACTACCTATTTCTTCCAAAAAACTTGATAAAGATGATTCCATTGGTTTATTAAGTTTTACACCAAAGGCCTTAAGATCTTCCTTGATAGCAACCATGTAAGGGGACTGTAACAGCTTCTTTGATTCTGCTTCAAAAGCATCCCAATCCGTACTGCTCGCAAGCTTTACTGCAGCGTCCTTTACATGTTCAACAGCAGCGCTGTCTTTTTTCTCTAATTTTTCTATTATGTCTACATTATCACTGTGTTCTGCATAAAGAGAGATAACCCTCTGACTGGATTCAACCTGATTAAATATTTCCTGTTCCATAAAATATTTAAAAGGTTTATTCAGCTTTGTTTCCTCTATCTTAAGCTTGCTTCTCACAGCGTCTCTTTTTAGTTTGTTTCCGTTATTTATGTTGTAAAGAGTGTATTCTTTGTCGTTGAACATACAGAACTCATTTTCGTTTAAAGGAATAAGTATTTTTGTTTGGGAAAGTACAGACGCAAGGTCAGAAGAGACAACTATAAAAGAACCTCCCTTTACGTCGTGTCCCTGTCCCATATACAAACTGCTACCCGCTTTTATTGCAACCATATTCTCTGTAACGGGATCAACTATTACTGCGGCAAAAGAACCCGTGATCTTTTGATTGGCATCTATTACCGCTTTTTTTAATGCCTCATATCTAAAGCCATGGTCTTTATGGTCACCTTTCCTAAGTTCTATATCAAAGAAATGTTCAACAGCATGAACAAGCATTTCGCCATCGTTATCACTAACGACTTTGTGTCCAAGGTCTGTAAGCCATAATTTTAACTGGTCGCAGTTAGTTATATTGCCGTTGTGGGCACCATATATATGCGTTTTGCACTTAACTTCATGAGGCTGTGCATTTTCTTTTGTAACAGAGCCAAATGTCGCCCAGCGAACCTGGCCACAAAATATTTTACCAGAAAGCTCTGGAATATTAAGTTTAACCGTTACTACAGAGGGAGCGCCAACGTCTTTTCTAAGTATTATGTCGCCCTTGCTGTTCTGTATCGCAGCCCCCGTGGAATCATAACCACGATATTCCAACATCCTTAGCAGCTTGGAAGAGACTGCCCCAAGGTCGTTTCGTTCTTTTTCTGATCTAAATCCTATAACTCCACACATAATAAGCACCTTCTATCATATTATTATTATATTCCAACCCCTAAACCAAGACTTCCTGCATAAAGATTTTTCGATGCACTGTAATTATAATTATAAAGAAGAGAGGCGATCAAAGAAGTATACTCGCTGAACTGCCAGGAAAAAGTAGTTTTAAGTCCAAGTTCTGCAAACTTTGGTGAAGAAACGCGATAATTTGTATAGCCACACAGCATCTGAAACTTAAGATCAAATCCTTCCGCGACAGCAGTTTGATACGTCGGGGAAAAAAACAAATAAATACCTCTCAGTTGATCAACATCAACATAAGCATCCCATTCCAAGCCAAACCCGGAAGAAAGCTCATAAAAAAACACTGCATATAACTCTTCTGTATGAGAAAACACTGACGCAAAGGGATATGTATATAGTTCCATACCCAATGTTAAAATTAAATTTTGAGTAAGATTAAAATCACTATTTACCTGCAGGTCCAATTCTCCCTTTATCGTCTCTATCTCTTGGTTTTTTTTAAGAGGAATAGAAGACCAGATGTTAACACTTAGAGGGACCTTTTCATAAGTCAAAGTTACTTCAGGTTGAAAGGCAGGAACTCCTTCCGGGTAATAATAATCCCCCCTCCAATAATAATTATTAACAAATGTAAGATTTGAGCTAGCGCTAAATAGTTTTTGCTTTTTTTCTTCTTCCGCACACAAAGTAGAAACTATGAGAAAAAGAACACAACTGAAAAATATCTTTCTGATCACCTTTTAAACCTCTCCAGCATCCATGCATTTCTATAATATACAGGTGTCACTCTGGCAACCCTAAACCCAAGACCAGCAAACTTTTTATTATACCAATCCCTGGTTCTTAACGGCTTATTATACAAATCATTCGGAGCTGGAATTTCATTTGAACAATCTGTTAAAGTTTCTATCCATATTTTGTCACATAATACAGAAATATCTTTCAAAAAAAATTCTATTTCCTTTTCATCCATGTATTGAAGAACACCAGAGCAAAAACAAAGATCGTAATGTCTAAGTCCAAAATCTGAAGGAATTTTATTGTCTTTAAGAACGGCATGTCGCTGTGGCACAATAGAAACTTCTTTAGAATAAAAACTTACATCCACTCCCCAGGCATTAACGCCCCTCTCCAAAAGATACTTCACAAACCCTGCGTTACCACAGCCATAATCTAAAAAACAAACCTTTTTAGATGAGAGATTTGACTGCTCCAATATTTTTTTTAAAGCAGCGTCGTAATTAAAGGGAACTGTTCTTAAGGATGGCAGTAATATGTTTTCAAAATAATCTTTTTCAAAAATAGACATTCAGTATTGTACCACATAACATTCGCTGCTTTTTGTCAACAAAAACTGCTAATTAGTACAATAAATTGAATAATTTAAAGCTTCATAGTATTATTATTTAGACACAAAACCTATTTAAAAGGGGGCTTAAAAAATGAAAACCGGACATCCAAAAGGTCTTTACTTGTTGTTCTCTGTAGAAATGTGGGAGCGTTTCAGCTTCTATGGAATGCTTGCTCTACTAGTTCTATTTATGAAAGGTTTCTTTAAGTGGGATACTCAAACAGCAGGAAACATTTATGGCTGGTATATAGGCCTGGTTTTCTTGACCCCTATATTTGGGGGATATCTTGCTGATAAATATTTTGGACCGAATAAATGCATAATAGCAGGTGCATTAAGTATGGCAGCAGGACAATTTATTTTATTTAGTGTTCCATACACAGGTTCGGTTTCTGCCTTTTATATAGGAATAGCTTTCTTAGTCGCTGGAGTAGGATTGCTTAAATCGAACATTTCCGTCTTGGTAGGAAACCTTTATGAAAAAGACGATCCAAGAAAAGACGCTGGATTCACAATATTTTATATGGGAATAAATCTTGGAGCAATGATCGCTCCAATAATTTGTGGTTATCTTGGGGAAAAAATAGCGTGGCAGTGGGGCTTTTTTGCAGCAGGGGTCGGGATGATCATCGGCCTTATTACTTTCCTTGTAGGTAAGAAAAAATATCTGGGAAAAATAGGAGAGCAGGCAGCTTCTCCTAAAAGTAAAAAGAAAGTTGCTCATACCCCTCTTACAAAAATAGAAAGACAAAGAATGTTCGTTATATTCATAATGGCTTTCTTTGTTATATTCTTCTGGTTCGCATTTAAACAAAATGGTGCTTCTTTAACATTGTTCGCCTCTGAATCAACAAATAGGGTTCTTCCTCTATTAGACTGGGAAATTCCCGCGTCATGGTTCGTATCATTGAACGCATTGTTCATATTGTTATTTGCGCCAGTATTCTCTATCTTCTGGGTAAAGTTGGCAAAAAAACACAAAGAACCATCTACCCCTGCAAAATTTGTATGGGGGCTAGGACTTTTGGCCTTTGGATTTGTGATAATGGCATCAGCAGCATCTTTAAACTACAAGATAGGAGCTGTAAGCCCGTTATGGTTAACAGGGGCATATCTGTTCATAACATTCGGAGAACTTTGTTTATCACCTGTAGGATTATCTCTTGTAACAAAACTTTCGCCTGTAAGACTTGCTTCTACTTTAATGGGGGCGTGGTTCCTTGCTAACTTTATTGCAAATAAACTAGCAGGACAATTTGCCGGAATGTACGACAAAATAGATCACGTTAAATTCTTTATGTTCCCTGTGTTCGTTGCAAGTGGAGCAGCATTGATACTTTTCTTAATAAGAAAGTACATCAAACGTTGGATGCACGGCGTACATTAGAAATTATTTTTTAGTTTCTTTTATAACATCTATAAGTTCGCATAAAAGTTGTTTTATGGAATGTTCTGCCTGCATAGGATGCCACGTTGTGTTCATTATTTTTTCTTTGAACAGGTCCAGCTTATCTTTTTTTTGTGTTTTGGTCTTTGTAACCTTTTTTTTGCCTGGCATTTTAACTCCTAATTTTTTAGCCCCGCTATAATTTGAAAAGTTCTTAGTTAATGTATCCCGTGCATCCATCTCTTTAATGGACGAATTATCGCAAGCAATAACAATCCGGAAATTCCTGTCGTTATAACAGGAACAGTAAAGAATGTTTCATGATCCATAGTATCGTAATTACCTGCAAATACTCCTGCAACTATACTTGCAAAAAAACTTGAACCAAGGAACACGGCCATCATAATAGAAACAAATTTTGGAGGCGAAAGTTTTGTAACCATGGACATTCCCACCGGAGACGTACAAAGTTCTCCAACTGTATGTAGTAAATATGCACCAACAAGCCAGAACATACTTACTGGTCCATAAACTTTATTAAAAGCAGCTGCAAATATCATCAACACAAACCCTGCGGCCACCAGAAACAACGACCATATAAACTTAGCGGGAGTGGACGGTTCCTTTCTTATCTGTGCAAGTTTAACCCAAAGACCGGAAAATAAAGGAGCAAGAATAAACACAAAAAGAGGATTCAACGACTGAAACCAACTAGCCGGAATTTCAAAATTAAGAAAAGGAATGAATCTGTTAGTCGATTTTTCGGCGAACAGAGTTAAAGAACTACCTGCCTGTTCAAATGCGGCCCAAAAGAATATTGAAAAGAAAGTTAATATAAATATAACAGCCAATTTTTGTTTTTCTTCTTTTGTAAGAGGAGTATTGTCTCTACATGCAGGACGACCAGATGCCTTTTCTGCCGGCGTCTTTAAAGAACAAAGACCTTTATTCCCTATATATTTTTTCTTACCCCACAACAACAATACTGCTCCCAAAAACATTCCGACACCAGACGCAAAAAAGCCCCAGCCCCAACCTACTTTCTCTCCCAAATAACCACATATAAATGGGGTCAAGAACGCTCCAAGATTTACTCCCATATATAATATTGTAAAACCACCATCACATCTAGGATCGTTAGGCTCGTAAAACTCACCAACTAAAGAGGATAAACATGGTTTAAAAAGACCATTACCCATAGCGATAATTGCCATCGCTATGTAAAAAACCATTAATGTGCTTGAGTTATATTTGAACGCCATAATACACATTAGGAATTGACCTACTACCAACACCCAAGAGCCAACTATGGTCGTCTTAAGTGTACCCCAGTACCTATCAGAAATATACCCGCCGATTACTGGTGTTAAATAAACAAGCCCGGTGAACCACCCGTAGACGTTACCAATGGTTCTGGTGTTGAAACTTAAAAAACTAGCCATAAAAAGAACCAATATAGCTCTCATTCCGTAGTAACTAAATCGTTCCCACATCATTACCGTCGATAAAAAATAAATTGCCTTTGGATGCCCTTGATTCTTCATATTTCCTCCGAAGATCAGTTTTAATAATATCATTAAGACAACAAGATACCACAATGTATAATTCATTATTATAATGCATTGATGAATTTAAATGAGTTTACTATTATTCTGTATTTGCATACCCGTTCATGTATAATTTATTTGGAAGCATAAGGAGGATAAATGCTAAAAAACCTTAGGAATAATTTTATCAGCGGCGTGTTAATTTTAACACCGGTAACAGTAATAATATGGTTATGTATCTTTCTAATAAAGATTCTGGGAGGTGTAAGGAATATACTCCCTAACTCAATAAGCAACTCCAGCAATTACTTAATAAGGGCTTCATCTTCTCTGTTCGTACTTATTTTTATATTCATCCTTATTGTTGCAGCAGGATGGTTCTTTAGAAAAATAATAGGCAAACAACTTTTGTCCTTTATAGAAGAAACCATCAGAAGGATCCCTATATTAGGAACAGCATATAAAGCGATGAAACAACTAATAGACGTTTTTTCTGGAAAAAATCAACAATTTCAGGCTGTATGCATTGTTGAATTTCCACGTAAAGGGCTATACTCTTATGGCTTCATAACTGGAGAAACTGCATTTGATGAAAAAAAATATTATCATGTTTTTGTGCCAACAACGCCTAATCCAACCTCTGGCTTCACTATCCTAGCAGAACAGTCCGAAGTCACACGTGTTAATATAACGGTAGAAGATGCTTTCAAAATTATAATATCAATGGGCGTTTTATCCGCCAGCAAAGGAAAACTCCAAAAACTTTGAAGTTATAACAACATGCATTCAAAGATATGCTAACTTAAATGTTTTAAGGATCATGACTTAAGGCTTATTTTTTTGGTTATGGTCTTTGTTCGCTTTGGGCCAGCCCTATATGACCGGGCTGGCAATCGTTAAACAGACGCTTTAAACATCGTCGGACCTAAGAATTGTTACGCTCACTTCGACAATAACCAATAGAATATCTTTGAATATATATTGGTGTTACGTTAATCACGGCAAAAGCCAGGTAGCTTTTTCCTTGATTTTACCCCATGATTTGTGACATAACAAAACACGTAAAGACATTCTGGAGGCTTAAATGAAAAGGATCAGTTGTTTTATATTTATAACACTTTTTTCAATGACAGTGATGGCGACAGAAGACCGTCCACAGTTCGTAACAAAATGTGAAGCAAAGTTCATTAGTTCATCTCCGGAGTCTCCCAACCTTACTCTCGAAAAGGAAACAAAACCCTACGTCCTAACTACTGGTGCTCCGAATGGAGCAAGTATAACTTTCGCAGGTTTTACAATAGTACTGGAGTTTTCCTGGATCGTTAATGAAAAAGATTTTAATGATATCCGACCATGTTTAGAACTAAATTTTTACAAAGATAACCTGTATCAAGACAGCATAAACTATATCCTCGTCGATGGTCTAGATTTTGCACAATTCCCAATAGGAAAGCCATTAAACTTACAAGGAATCTCTTATCAAGACATGACTGTCCAAGGTTACTATTACTCGAGAGTAGACTACAGTTGTTCCATCACGCGAGTACAGTAATGCTAAGGTTAAAAGTTTTAATCAAGTTCGTTCTGTTTTTCATGATGACCTGTTCAGGATTGTATTCTAAGCAAACAACGCTGAGTGATTTTTTAGATGAACTTTCATACAAGGTCGTACCAGCGATTCAAGATAGGCTAAACCACAATTACTACCAGCCTAATCAAGTTGAAATTGATGAAATAATTCGTCAACTAGAAAAACATCATTTCGATGATATCGTGGCCTATGGGGCGTTGGATGTAGAATCTGAAACAGCCAGCAGAGAACAAAAGGTAGAGAGATTTAAACGATTAAGAACTATTTTAACTACGCTGACGGATGAAGTTAGGCCAATACTCGCAGAAAACATAGACGAGGTTAGCAAAGCTGGAAAAGTTTTAGGAAGAATTGATGGCGTATTAAGAAATAAGTTTGACTATAAAGGCAAAAACTTATGCTTTTTGGGAGAGGCATTATCCAACAGTTGTTTATATGCTAACTGTAACGCCTTAAGTCTTATATATTATTCTGTCCTAAAAGATATGTTCAATCAACCTGTAGTTATAGTTATAAGATCAGAACACATGCATATCAGGTGGAAATTTAAGAACAAATATATTAATTGGGAAACGACAAACGGAAAGGTTCTTTCGGACAATTTTTATAAAGAATTTTTGGGGTCTGATTACTCATTAGAAATTGGCAATTATGATGAGGTATTAGCAACGACCTATTACAACCGAGGACATGATAAAGAGGCATTAGGAAATGCTAAAGGAGCGCTTCAAGACTACAATACAGCAATAGAACTAAACCCTAAAGAGGCATATGCCTATAACAATCGAGGATGTGTTAAAGATAAGTTAAGAGACATTAAAGGAGCTCTTCAAGACTACAATACAGCAATAGAGCTAAACCCTAAAGAGGCGTATGCCTATAACAATCGAGGATATATTAAAGATAAGTTAGGAGACATTAAAGGAGCTCTTCAAGACTACAATACAGCAATAGAACTAAACCACAAATATGTAACGGCTTATTACAATAGAGGCTTGGCTAAAAAAAAGTTAGGAGACAAACAAGGGGCATTAAAAGATTTTCACATGGTAGAAACACTAGGCAACCAGAATGTGTATGGAGAAATAGAAGAGTTAAAGGGAAAATAAAGTATAGCAAAAGCAAAGTACAGTATTAAAATAATTTTTTAATTTCAATGACTTTTACTAAACCAATAGAGAGAAAAGGTGACCAGACATCTTTATATTTGACTTCTATATTGGTATTATTTTGAAGAAAAGTTATTTTTTTATCTGCAGAAATAAAAGAAGGCTTTTTGTTAAGATCTTCTTTTGTCTGGGAAATCGTAAAAAAGAACGAACCACCGGACTTTAATATTCTCAGGATTTCTTCTAAAGTACTTTTAAACATGTCAATATTGTCTCTTTCGTAATCAAGAACAGATGCAGTACTAAAAATTACGTCAAAAGACTCATCATCTAATTTAGTATCGTTAGCAGGACGCTCATAATAATAGTTTTCTGATTTGAACTCATCCACAATATGAATATCTAGACCATACGCATCAAATCCTTTTGTTCTAAGCATAGAAACAAAATTACTTCGTCCAATACCCATATCTAATAGTTTCTTGTCCTGTATCCTTTCTAAAAACGCCGATTTCGGATTTGTAAGAGATAAATATCGTCCATAAACATCCTCTATCTCTTCAAATTGGCGGTTTGAAAGGCCATATCTTATTGTTCTTCCAGTTTCAGTTAAGACATAAACAGCCACAGGGGTAACTTTTACAACTTGTCTTGTCGGCTTTATCAAAGATAGAAAAGTGGTATCACTTATTCCAGAACGTTTCCATGTAACGTCTTTAACGGTGTTATCTGAGGAATCTAAATCTATTAATGTGTTAGTAAATTCAAACCCATAGCTGGAAAATATTTTATTAAGCTCCGTTTTTTTTATTCTTGTCATTTCTGTGCCTATAAGTTCCATGGATATTTTATTCATACGAGGATATCTCTTAAGAAGCGCATAAACAAGTTGAGCGATATAGTCGTCACTTTTTAGATCGGACATTATTTTTATTTCATTGAGATATAAAAGACTCTCCCTATAGTTAACCGAATAAGATATACTGGCAAGGACCCTTGTTCTGCCGCCGTTTATAACGCCGGTAAGTTCAATTCGATTTTTTTCTTCAAGCAAGCGTATTGTTCGTTCTGTTATGACAACAGGAAAATTATAATCGCTTATATTAAAAAATTTATCTTCAAGGTATTGTTTATTTATCATATCAAAAAATTCCTCTGCGGAATAATCAGGACGGGTAAGGACAAGCATAATAGCAGAGATGATGTTGACGTTGTCTTGAACTACGTCATTTAAGGTACGAGTATAATCTTTTATAATGATGTGCTTAAGTACGTCATTGTTCCAGTTTTTTATTAAGGCTCGTTCTCTCATTGTTTGCAGATGAAAAGGTCCAGTATTCTGTTTTTCAAGAGAGCCCACCATTTGCAGATATTCCTGTTCTGTTGTAGGAGTATCTAGGAATGGATCAAGATTAGTTGTTAAAGACGTTGTATTTTGACCAGAAGGGATCTCACTACTATGCTGCATATTATAAAAAGAAACAAACTGCTCAAGTGATTTTATTATTGCCTCAATCTCCTCTTTTGTAGAATATGAACCTCTCGTTAAAAGATTAAATCCGTTTGGATCCACCACATAAAAACGACTTGGATTTTTGTCAGGCGATAGCTCAACAATAATATCTAAGTTGATAATACTATCAAAATATGAGTTTATTTGTTCTGTAAAAGAAGTTAGTTTTCCTTTTTCTCTCAATACTGCTTTATCAAATTCATACACGGCGTCTCGCAATGTTGCATATTGTTTTCCCATAATTTGTGAAAGGATGTTTAACCATTCGTCTGCATCAGGAGGTAAATTCAGCATGTTATCAGACAGGGTTATGGAAAGAGCACTAATATCTTTTAACTTTATTCCAAGCGGTCTTTCTATTATCAATGTATAGAAATTTTTGTCCTTAGGAAGAATAAATGTCGTTTTTGCCAGTCCAAGCCAATTGAGAATTTTCATTGTTTGTATTTGGCTAAGAGCCTTATCTGTCCTAACATTTTTAATCAAATATTCCTTACCATTGATCTTTGCTATTTTTCCTTGTAGTTCATTGTACGTCGTCAATTGAGAAGCATTTTGTATCTTCAGTTCTGTTTGTGCTTCCTTTATAAAATAATCAAGTTTTTGGTTTTTAATGAAGTCGACACTTTTGCTACTATTGCTAATTACATCTTTATCAGTCTTTTTTATTTGGTAGTATTTGTTCCTTGCATTAAGGTGAACAACACTACGATCTATCATCTTCGTTATGCCTATTGGTTTAAGCAGACACCCACTATAGCCCATATTCCACAAATATAACGGCAGCGGGAAAAAAGAAGTATAGTTAATAGGAAGAGGGTCTGATATCGCAATAACAGGAACATTGGAATCCTTTGATCTGATGGGTTGAAGAATCTTAATATGTTCATCAATGTTTAGGTCAATATAAATTAAATCAAAGTTCTGTGTCCCTATAACTTTTTCTGCCTCTTCTATTGTTCGTGCAATAAGTACGTTAGCTCCTCTATAGTTGAATATATCGGCTACATTACGGAAAATTTCTTCATCAGATACGATTAATATTTTTTTTCCTTTTAATGCAATAAGCTTTTCTACGCTGTCATACTTATCGACTTCTTTAGCAAAAAAAGTTTCTTCATTATAAGGCTCAGAAACCACCCTATTGTTTTCAGCATCTAGTGAATAAAGGTTATTATTAACGTCCCCTTTTTTTCTAAAGAGATTAACATAGACAGGGTCTTGATAATAAACCTCTCCTTTCACTATTTTTGTAATTCCAGTTCCTGGACCAGTATTTAAGTTATGGTTTTGTTGCTGTGACCCTATATTTAAAATTGTGTAATGGGAAGGAGCATCCGGTATACCAACCTCAGCAGGCTGATCTGCTAATTTGTTAGGATGCACCCATTCAGGAGGAGAGACTATTAATCCATCTTTAGCAGCATTTGCTACTGTGCTTGTTGTTGATGTTAAGTTAGTCGGTGAGATAAGGTGCTGAGTCCCATTTGCAATATTGGAAGAGGTTACGGTTGATGTAGAAACATTTGTTGTTGTTGTAACTTTTGGTCTAACAAATGCGTCTGCATTTGTATATCCGCTGCCACTGATACCTCCACCACTTGGAGTAGTCCTAGGCGTAATCCTAGGAGGAGTTTTAGGGGGAATAACATCAGAAGGAGAAGTAAATGAGCCTCTTCCCCCAGTCCTAGGTGTTATAGGTCCTTTTCCCTTTAAACTATTAACTACAGGATTCTTTAAAAGATCGTCTACACTTTCTATCGCAAGGTGCGAATCTGCAAAACTCATGTCCTCTATCGCCTGGTTTGCAACCTTGTTTGAGACATCTAAACTCACAACCCTAGAATCATTTGCTGCTGCATTCAAAGCATCTTGTGCAAGACTCTTTGTCGCATTAGCAGCAGCAGATAGATCTGCTGCTGTACCAAGCTCAGAAATCGTCTCTACTTCTTTAAAAAAATCACTAAAAGCTTTAAACGCTGCTTTTACCGGTGGTGCAACTAAATTAAATACTTCCCCACCCGCGATCCACAAGA
>Ga0247841_10000659_pt1 | contig 87122 bp, 73 predicted proteins | sample LaCruzMarch2015__2_FD_192410 | JGI IMG/M metagenome (GOLD analysis project Ga0247841, IMG submission 192410) | Freshwater microbial communities from meromictic Lake La Cruz, Castile-La Mancha, Spain - LaCruzMarch2015_18m | ecosystem: Environmental > Aquatic > Freshwater > Lake | place: Spain... | reverse complement strand
AGAATGCCGATGATCTGCGTCTCGGTAAAACGTGCCTTCTTCATCAGAGCCTCCTGGGCGTATTATGCCAGAAAACTCTACTTTTGCATGGTCCACTTTTGGGGGAAGCTTACGAAGTGCGCAGGTACTTGCGCACTTTGTCTAAAGGGTTTGACCTCTAAGTACTTAATGAAAAAATATAAAACCGGTCTGACCATCGCATCACCTATCAGATAATTGATATAAGGTTTCAGTGAAGTTTATAAGTTTCCGAAAGTCGGAATATATATCTAAAAAAACAATATACAAGGTTGTGACTCTTGGATATTTACAGAATAAACCGGAAAGTTTAAACAATGCAAATCAAATCGGGAGGTAAGAAAATGAAACAGAAGAAGAAAATCGGTATCTTGCTCTGCGATAATCATTGCAACAAATGTCACGGACTGAAATGTTTTAGAGCTTTGAACGACCGGGAAGGAGCCTTCGCTGCTTACAAAGACGACGACCTAGAACTGGTATCTTATTGCTCCTGTACGGGCTGCAATGGCTCGGCAGGCAACAAAATCTTTGCTGAATGGAAAAAAGCAGGGATAGAGATAGCTTTCTTTGCTACTGGTTTCCATTGCGCATTTCCTCCCTGTCCCCATCTGACATTCATGCGCGATCTTGCCAAAAAAGCTTACGGCTTGAAAGTGGTCATGGGAACGCATCCCATCGATTCCAATTTCTGGGCATCGCATCAGGCCGCAGGGTCTTGGAATTCCCCGGAATGGCAGGAGGCAATTCAAGACGTCACAACGGATGAAGAGACGCGGAAGACTTATACTTATTTTACAAAAAATCAGATTCCGAAGGTATAAACCTTTCGTTAACTTAAAGGGCAAACTAAAAAAATGGCGGAAGTGCATGGGAATCGAACCCACCTGGGAGGGTACTAGCCCCCCACTCCGGATTTGAAGTCCGGGAGGCCCACCAGTGACCTTTGCACTTCCGGCGCGTCTCTATAACACATCCGGTTCTGGAATGAAAGGCGCGATCATGATCAGGCAGATCGCCTTAGGAATCGTCTTTCCTGCCGGCTTCGCGGACGGGGTGGGTGCGGAAATCGGAAGAGCGGCAACCTAATACCCTGGTTCCGTCGTCCGATCGAGGGAATCATCGAGGAGCTGGACAATGACCGTTTCTCCCTTCCGAACCTTTGTGGTCTCTTCCGACAGGACGATCAGGCCGTTCGCCCGGACCATCGACTTGAGAATCCCCGAGCCCTGTTCACCGGTCGTGATGACAGTGTAACCGTCTTCATCCCGGCGGATCCTGGCCCGGATGAAGTGGCGTATGCCGGACTTCTTGTCGATATCCTCGCCCAGACGTGCCCGGATGGTCCGCCGGAAGAGGTTTGAGTGTCCCATCATCTTGAGGATTGCGGGGCGGATGAACTGCTCGAAGGAAACCATCGAGGACACGGGGTTCCCCGGCAGGCCGACGATGGGGATCTGCCCCATGGCGCCGAAGGCCAGCGGCCGGCCCGGTTTCATGGCGACCCGCCAGAACTGCATGCGATTTCCCTCATCCCGCATTACATCCTTGACAAGATCGTAGTCCCCGACGGAGACGCCACCGGACGAGACGATCAGGTCGGCCCGCATGGCGGCCCGGAATTTCGCGATGAGATCCTCCCTCCGGTCCTTCGCGATACCGATCTGGAGCGGGACGGCGCCGCAGTCGAGGACGAGGGCGGCGAGCGAATAGCTGTTGCTGCTTACGATCTTCCATGGAGACGGGGGTTCGTCGATCTCGGTCAGTTCGTCCCCCGTCGCGATGACGGCGACCAGCGGCCGCTGGTGAACCGAGATAAAGGAGCGCCCCAGCGAGGCCAGCATGCCGACCTCGGCGGGCCGGATGACCTCGCCCCCGGAGATCACCTTTTCTCCCGGTTGCACGTCCTCGCCCGCGCGGCGGATGTCCTGTCCGACCTTCGCCCCGACGAGAATGGCGACACGGCTGTTTTCCTTCCGGCTGTCTTCCATCCGAACCACGGCGTCGGCGCCTTCCGGAACCGGCGCGCCGGTCATGATCCGCGCGGCCTGACCCGGTCCGATCCGCTTTTCAGGGATGGAACCGGCGGGGATGTCCTCCACAACCTCCAGGATCGCCGGGGTTTCCTCCGACGCGCCGCGGGTGTCCTCCGCGCGGAGGGCATAGCCGTCCATCGCCGAGTTGTCCTTCGGCGGGATCGCCCTCCCGGCATAGACATCCTCTCCGATCACCCGTCCCAGGGCGTCAAGGATATTCACCTTCTCCAGCCCCAGCGGAGAAACCGCATTCAGTATATTTTTCAGGGCCTCTTCGACACGAATCATGGCGTTCACCTGCGTTCCTGAATTTCGCTTGACGCTATCCGAAACGGTTTTCGCTGTCAATAGGGAAGGTAAGGGCGGGGATGGGGGAGGGGAGTTTGTCGCGATATCGGGGAGATATTCCCACTTGAATAAATGCGGACGATATTATAGTAAATACCATTTAGCCCGCAGCCATTTCCGGGCAATCCATCCGATATTCGAGGTTGAAGGACATGGAAATCGCGACATTGCAGAACGAGATCCGGAAGCTTCTCGGGGAGAAGAACGCTATCTTGATCGTCCATTATTATGAGCGCGAGGAGATCCAGGAGATTGCCGACATTCTCGGCGATTCGCTCGCCCTGAGCATCGAGGCCGCCCGGACGGAAGCCGAGGTGATTGTTTTCGCCGGCGTCCATTTCATGGCGGAGAGCGCCGCGATCCTCTCGCCGGGAAAGACCGTCCTTCTGCCCCGGCCGGAGGCCGGCTGCCCCCTGGCCGACATGATCACCCCTGAGCAGCTCGCGGAGGCAAAGAAGAAACATCCGGGCGCCGCCATCGTGGCCTACGTCAACTCAACCGCGGCGATCAAGGCCGGAAGCGACATTTGCTGCACCTCGGCCAACGCGGTCAAAATAGTGAATTCCCTGACGGAACATAAAGAAGTTCTGATGATCCCGGACGGCAATCTCGCCCGGTACACAGCGGGGTTCACCAACAAGAAGATCATCCCCTGGAACGGCTACTGCCCGGTGCACCATTTTCTGACGCCGGAAGATGTCGCGCGGACAAAGGCCCTTCACCCCGGCGCCCCGTTCGCCGCCCATCCGGAATGTCGGACCGAGGTTCTCGCGATCGCGGATTTCGTGGGAAGCACGGCGGGAATTATCCGCTTCGCGGCGAAATCCCCCGAGCGGGAGATCATCCTCGGGACGGAGGAGGGGGTGATCGTGAAGATGAAGAAGGAGTCCCCGGACAAGACCTTCATTCCCGCATCCGGCAACCTGGTCTGTCGCACGATGAAGCTGACCACCCTCGAGGATATCCGCGATGCTCTTCGGGAGATGAAAAACGTGATCCGGGTGCCCGAGGAGATCCGGGCTCCGGCGAAGCGGGCGCTCGACCGGATGATCGCCCTCTCCTGATGCCTGCAGCGAACCCCTCGAGGGCAAAGGGAATAAGTTTGTACGGACAGGAAAGGATCCCCCTGACCGGGAGCGCAACCCGCAAGCCCCGCCTTGTAGGCGAGGATAAGGGGCGCAATAAAAAAAAGACAGTTTCCTTGCCGGGAAGCCCCGCCCTGTGGGCGGGGAGCTTCAAATCATCCGATCGAAGGGGGTCTTTTTTACGGGGCTTTCTGTGAGAAAGATCGTCGAAAACCGAAAGAATCCGGTCGATCCCGCGCTGCGGGAGCTGTTGGAGCGGCTGGGCCGCGGGGAGCAGAGGATCGCCGTCGGCGGCCTGGAGGGGTCGGCCCGCGCCTTCCTCATGGCCCTGCTCTTCCGGCAACTCCGACGTCCCCTCATCGTGATTTCCCCAACGGAGAAGGAGGCCGACGCCTGCGTCCGGGATCTCTCCCTCTTCCTCGGAGAGGATCAGGCGGTTCTCCTGCCCTCCTGGGATCTTCTGACGACGGACATGTTTGCATTCCAGCGGGAGACGGAACTCGCCCGCCTGGAGGTGTTTCACCGCCTTGCTTATGGCGGACCTGCCGTCCTGGTGATTCCCGCCCGCGCCCTCATGCAGAAGGTGATTCCGCGGGAGGTCCTTGAAGGCTATGTAGAATGGATCTCCGTGGGCGATATCCGGGAGCGGGACGAACTGGTCCGGAAGCTGACCGAAGGGGGTTACGGCCGCGTCACGCTTGTGGAAGGGAAGGGGGAGTTCAGCGTCCGGGGGAACATGATCGATCTCTACTCCCCGTCGGCCCCGCACCCATTCCGCCTGGAGTTTTTCGGCGACGAGCTGGAATCGATCCGTGCGTTCGACGAGGCTACCCAGCGTTCCATTCAGGAACTCGCCGAATTCATGCTTTTCCCCGCCCGGGAAGTTATCCTCACGCCCGCAAGGCGGGAGAGGGCCGTTCACAACATCCGCCGCCGGTCAAATGAGCTGGAACTCCCCCGGGCTGTGAAAGACAAACTCGCCGAGATGATCGCGACCGGTATTGTCTCCGCGGTGAATCCCCTGTTCCATTCCCTCTTCTATGATAAAGGAGTAACGGGGACAGATTTGAAATCTGTCCCCATTACCCAGGACCAGGGGGACAGATTGAATCGTCATGAGGACAGATTTCAAATCTGTCCCCATGACGAAATCTGTCCCCAGGAGACCGGGGATTACGGCCTCGGCACGCTCTTCAACTACCTCCCGGCTGCCGGCCTCCTTGTCCTCGATGATCCGCTCGCCGTAGGACAGGCCGAGGAGAAGATCGAAAACGACCTCGACCGGTTCCTCCTCAAGGCCCATGACCAGGAGCGGTTCCATCTGGAAAAGGAAGCAGCCTATCTGACCGCGGCGAAGGTTTCGGGGCGCCGGCAGGGGATGCGGCAGCTCCATCTTGAAGGTCTTGCCCTAAGGACCGGGGACGAAGCCCGCCCTTCCGTCCGGTTCCATCTGGAACGGGACATCGCCGTCGGCGGGACGGCCGGGATGGAAGCGGAAGAGGCCGGTCTCCTTCGGCCGCTCGCGGAGAAGATCCGGGGCTGGCTCGGGGAGGGAAACCGGGTCGTCTTCGTCTGCGGCGGGCAGGAGTGCATGCAGCGGATGGGCCAGCTCCTTGCGCGGTACGACCTTCCCGTCCGGAAAGGGACCGGCCCATTCCTATACTATGGGGACAGATTTGAAATCTGTCCCCAAGATTGTGAAATCTGTCCCCAGGGGGACGGCGCCCCCGGCGCCCTTCTCCTCCGGGAGGGCCGGGTCAGCGGGGGCTTCCACCTTCCCGGCATGGGCCTTGTCATCCTCTCCGAGGAGGAGATCTTCGGCAAGAAGGTCCTCCGGCGGCGGGTCCGTCCGGCCCGGGAGGGGTATTTCCTCAAGTCGTTCGGGGAACTGGCCGGGGGGGATTTCGTCGTTCACACCGAGCAGGGCATCGGCCGCTACCGGGGTCTCCAGAAGCTGACCGCCGGCGGGATCGAAAACGATTTCCTGCTGATCGAATATCAGGAGAACGACCGGCTCTACCTCCCCGTGGACCGGATCGACCAGATCCAGCGCTACGTCGGTCCGGACGGGTTCGTCCCGAAGGTGGACAAATTGGGCGGCGCCTCCTGGGAGACCATCAAGGAGCGGGTGAAAAAATCAGTCCGCGAGGTGGCCGAGGAACTGGTCGCCATCTATGCCGCCCGGGAGGTGATGGACCGGGAGGCCTTCGCTGCCCCCGACCGGATCTACGACGAGTTCTGCGCCGCCTTCGAATTCGAGGAGACGCCGGACCAGGCGAAGGCGATCGAGGACATCCATCTCGACATGGACGGCGGCAAGCCGATGGACCGCCTGATCTGCGGCGACGCCGGGTTCGGAAAGACCGAGGTGGCGATGCGGGCGTCGCTCCGGGCCGCCCTCGACGGGAAGCAGGTGGCCGTCCTCGTCCCCACGACGATCCTCGCCGAGCAGCACCACCAGACCTTTTCCCAGAGACTGAAACCGTATCCGATCCGCGTCGAGGTCCTTAACCGCTTCCGGACGAAGGCCGAGCAGAGGGAGATCCTCGACGGCCTCGCCCGGGGCGCGGTGGACATCGTGATCGGCACCCACCGCCTCCTCCAGAAGGACGTAAGCTTTAGGAACCTGGGCCTCGTCATCATCGACGAGGAGCAGCGCTTTGGCGTCAGCCACAAGGAGAAACTAAAGAAACTCCGGACCCTGGTGGACGTCCTCACGCTGACGGCGACGCCTATTCCCCGGACGCTCCACCTGTCGCTCGTCGGCATCCGGGACCTTTCCATTATCAACACCCCGCCGGAGGACCGCCTGCCGGTGAAGACCCACGTCCTCGAATTCAACGAGGAGGTGATCGCCGACGCGGTCCGCCAGGAGCTGGCAAGAAACGGCCAGGTCTTCTTCCTTCACGACCGCGTCCGGTCGATCTGCACCATGGCCCGCCTCGTCCGGAAGCTCGTCCCGGAGGCGCAGGTGGGGGTGGTCAACGGCCGGATGACGCCGAAGGAGATCGAGGGGGCGATGGCGCGGTTCGTCCGGCGGGAGGACAACGTCCTCGTCTGCACGACGATCATCGGCGCCGGTCTCGACATCCCGACGGCGAACACCATCATCATCAACCGGGCCGACCGTTTCGGCCTCGCCCAACTCTACCAGATCCGGGGGCGCGTGGGGCGGTCGAAGGAAGAGGCCTCCGCCTATCTTCTCGTCCCGAAGGGGGCGATGCTCTCCCGCGACGCCCAGAAGCGGCTCCAGGTGATCATGGACTTCACCGAACCAGGCTCCGGCTTCCGGATCGCCTCCAACGACCTGGAGATCCGAGGGGCGGGGAGCCTCCTCGGGATCTCCCAGTCCGGCCACGTCTCCGCCGTGGGCTACGAGCTCTACACGGAGCTGATGGAAAAGGCGATCCGGGAGATCAAGGGAGAGCCGGCGCCGGAGGAGGAGGTCCGGCCGGAGATTCATCTCGGGATTCCGGCGTTCATCCCCGAGGCGTACATGGCCGACGAACACCGGAGACTGGTGACCTACAAAAGGGTCTCCCTAAGCGCGACCGACGAGGACCTGGACGGAATCCGGGACGAGCTGCTGGACTGCTACGGCCTCGTCCCCCCCGAGGTGGAGAACCTCCTCGCGGTGATCGGGATCCGCAACCTCCTCAAGGGTCTCAAGGGGAGGAAGATGGGCTATGACGGCAGGGCGATGTCGGTATTCTTGCAGGAGAAGAGCCCGGTCGACCCCGTCCGGATCATCGAGATGTACCGGAGAAAAATCCGGGGGGTTCAGCTTACCCCCGATTGCAAGTTGACCATACCCATGCCGGGGCTTGAAGGGCCGGAGATTCTGACCCGGGCGCGGGATCTACTCCGGGAGCTGAGAGCTGGAAATGGGTGATGTCATGACTCACGGCTATGTAAAAAGTCTGAAAACTTTATGGGGACACGATGCGGCATCGTATCGCCAACCCCCGCATGGGGACATGATACCGCATCGTGTCCCTGTTCGTGCGATGCGGCATCGTGTCCCCGTTCCCCGGTCAGGTCGAGGAGAGGCTCTGCAGGGGATACTCCTGTTGATCGTTATGCTTTCATTGATTGCCGCCTGCGGGAGTGAGAAACCGTCCCCACCCCCGGCGCCCGCGGTCGCAACGGTGAACGGCGAAGCGATCTCTCTTGCGGAATTTGAGAAGTCCCTGATGGAGGAGACGGCTCTTGCCAAGGGCGAAACGCCGCTGAAGGCGGAGGAGACGGAAAGCCTGAGGGAGGCGGTACTCGACAACCTGATCCTGGACAGGCTTATGCTGCAGCGCGCGCGTGATCTTTCGCTTTCCGTCGGCGAGGCGGAGCTCGTTGCCCGGATCGAGGAGATCCGAAAAGACTACAATGACCAGTTCGGCAAACTGTTTGGCGACGGCGGGATCGATCTTCCCGCCTGGAAGGAGGCGCTCCGGAAGCGGATGCTCCTCGAGAAGCTCATTGCCCGGGATGTGAATGCAAAGATTCAGGTGACGGACGAGGAGGCGGATCGGTATTTCAACGCCAACCGCAAGGTCTACGCCACGGATCGGCGGGTACGCGTCGCACAGATCGTCGTTCCGGACAGCGAACGGGCGGAGGGGATACTGAAAAGATTGAAGGCGGGGGAGGATTTTGGTATGGTGGCTCGGGAAGTTTCCATCGGCCCGGAGGCGGCGAGGGGCGGCGATCTCGGTTTTTTCGAACGGGGGATCATGCCCGAGGCCATCGACCGGATGGTCTTTTCCCTGCCGGTCGGGAAGGTGAGTCGCGTGGCCCAGAGCCCATACGGCTTCCACATCTTCAAGGTTATGGGGCTGGAGGGGGCCGGCGGCCGGAAATTTGCGGATGTGAGGGAGAAGGTGATCGCCGATCTGAGAAAACAAATGGAAGCCGAGGCCTATAAGAAATGGATCGAGGATCTGAAGGCGAAGGCTGCGATCCGGATCAACCGCCCCCCGGGGGGACAGATTTGAAATATCATGGGGACAGATTTGAAATCTGTCCCCGATAAGGGGGATCGATGAAAATCGGCAAAACATTTCTGGCGGGAGTGGCGGCGGTGTTCCTGAGCGCGGCGGTACAGGCCGCGGTAGCGGACCGGATCGTGGCCGTCGTCAACGATGAGATCATCACCCTGTCCGAGTTGAACAACGCCTTTGAACCCTATCAGGGAAGGTTCGAGGCCTCCTACCAGGGGCCGGATCGGGAGAAGGCAAGGGCCGAAACCAAGCGGGTCCTTCTTAACCGGATGATCGACAATCTTCTCATGGAACAGGAGTCCCGGAAAACCAAGATCGCCGTCCGGAACGAGGAGGTGACGGATGCGATCACGGATATGCAAAAACAGCGGAAGATCTCTCCGAATGAGTTCCGGAAGGCCTTAGAGCGTGAGGGGATAACCCCGGATGCCTACAGGAGGGATATCCGGGATCAGCTCATGCGGATGAAGCTGATCCGGCGGGACATCAAATCCCGGGTGGCGGTGACGGACGAGGAGATCGGGGAATATTACCGCAAGCACCGGGAGGATTATGAGGGGAAGGAGGCCGTTCGGATCAAGCAGATCCTTCTCATCCTGCCGAAGAAAGAGGATCTGGCCGTGAAGGAGAAGCTTCGGGCGGATGCCGAGGCAATCCACAAGAGGCTGATGAACGGCGAGTCCTTTGAACCGCTCTCCGCAGAATACTCCCAGGGACCGGAAGCCGCGTCCGGCGGCGACATCGGCTACATCGAGAAGGGGATCATCCACTCCGAGGTGGAGGATGCCGCCTTCATCCTGCCGCTGAATCAGATCAGCGGCGTCATCGAATCGTCCGTCGGATTTCACATCATCCAGGTGGTCGACCGCCGGGGGGCGGGACTCAAGGCGATCGAGGGTGTCCGGGAAGAGATCCGGGAGAAGATCGACCGGGAGAAGATGGAAAAGAAGTACGGCGAGTGGCTGGAGGAGCTTAGGAAGAAGTCGCATATCGAGATCAAATTATAACGGCTTCGTAAAAAGGCCGGATGCTGCGTTGCGCTTCATTCCTCGTCATTGCGGCGTACGCAACAGTACGCCTCACTCCTCGGAATTCGCGCGCCTTGCCTGCGGCCTTTTTACGAAGCCGTCCCATTTTCATGGCGTATAAGACTTTTTACAGGATCATCAATTATAATGAATTGCATTAGAATCAAGGGCGCCGCACAGCACAATCTCAGGCACATCAACGTCGACATCCCGCGGGACCGCCTCGTCGTCATCACCGGCGTCAGCGGTTCCGGGAAGTCGTCCCTCGCGTTTGATACAATTTACGCCGAGGGGCAGCGGCGCTATGTGGAGTCCCTTTCCACCTACGCCCGGCAGTTCATCGGCCAGATGGACAAGCCCGACGTGGAGTCCATCGAGGGGCTCTCCCCGGCCATCGCCATCGAGCAGCGGACGGCTGCCCACAACCCCCGCTCCACCGTAGGGACCGTGACGGAGATCTACGACCATCTCCGGCTTCTTTTCGCCCGGATCGGCGTCCCCCACTGCTTCAAGTGCGGGAAGGAGATCAAATCCCAGACGATCGACATGATGCTGGAGACAATCCTCGCGTATCCGCCGAACGCCCACGTGACGATCCTCGCTCCGATCGCCCGGGGGAAAAAGGGGGAATTTCAAAAGGAACTCAAGAAGCTTCTGAAGGAGGGCTACGTCCGCGTCCGCGTGGACGGCGAGGTCCGGGAGCTCGCCGAGGAGATCACCCTCGACAAGAACAAGCGCCACGACATCGATGTGGTGATTGACCGCCTCGTCATCAAGGAGGGGATCCGGAAGCGCCTGCGCGACTCCCTGGAGACCGCCTCCGGGCTTTCCGAGGGCCTCGTCCGCATCGGCGTGGCAGGCGGGGAGGAGGTCCTCTTCAGCGAGCGGTATGCCTGCCCGGACTGCGGCGTCAGTATCACGGAGCTCGCCCCGCGGATGTTTTCCTTCAACAGCCCCTATGGGGCCTGCCCGGGCTGCGGCGGGCTCGGCACCAGGATGTATTTCGACGAGGGGCTCGTCGTCCCCGATCCGGAGATCTCCATCCGCGAGGGGGCGATCGTCCCCTGGTCGGGACGCCATTCCCTCCACTATTTCCAGACGATCGATACCCTCGCCGGCCATTACGGATTCGACATCAACACCCCGTTTCAGGAGCTTCCGGCAAAGATCCGGGACATTCTCCTGCGCGGCTCCGGGGAGGAGAAGATCCGCTTCTATGCCGACCGGGGCGGAAGGCGTTACTTCTACACCCGTCCCTTCGAGGGGGTGCTCAACCAGCTCGACAGGCGCTACAAGGAGACGACCTCCCTCCATGTCCGCATGGACCTGTCGCGTTACATCAACCTTCGCGAGTGCCCGACCTGTCTGGGCGCCCGCCTGAAGAAGGAGAGTCTCTCCGTGACCGTAGGCGGGAAGAGCATCTGTGAGGTCTGCCGGCTGCCGATCCGGGAGTGCCTGGACTTTCTCACAGCGATCCCTCTCACCACGCAGGAGCTCCACGTGACCGAGCGGGTGATGAAGGAGATCCGGCTCCGGCTCTGTTTTCTCCTCGATGTCGGGATGGACTACCTGAGCCTGGATAGGGCTTCGGGGAGCCTCTCCGGCGGGGAAGGCCAGCGGATCCGACTGGCCACCCAGATCGGATCGGGGCTGGTCGGCGTCCTCTATGTCCTCGACGAGCCGACCGTCGGCCTCCACCAGCGGGACAACGTCCGCCTCATAGCCACTCTGAAACGCCTCCGTGACATGGGGAACACGGTCCTCGTCGTGGAGCACGACAAGGACATGATGATGGCGTCCGACCAGATCATCGACATCGGTCCGGGGGCGGGGGTGGACGGGGGCGAGGTCGTCTTCCAGGGAACGCCGGAAGAGGCCTGCCGGAGCGAGGTCTCCCTGACGGGGGCCTACCTCTCCGGGCGGAAATCCATCGCCATCCCTGAAAAGCGACGCCCCCTCACAGGGCGGTTCATCGTCCTCGAGGGGGCGAACGAGCACAACCTCCGGGACGTGGACATCCGGATCCCCATCGGGGTTTTCACCACGGTCACCGGGGTCTCCGGCTCGGGGAAGAGCACGATGGTCATCGAGACGCTCTACAAGGCGCTCGCCCGGCGGTTGAACCAGGAGCGCACGGGCGGCGGGAAGGTCCGCCATATCGCCGATCTGGGCGGCATCGAGCGGATCATCCTGATGAACCAACAACCCATCGGACGCACCCCCCGCTCCAACCCGGTCACCTACACCGGCATCTTCTCCCCCATTCGGGACCTCTTCACCGGCCTTCCCGAATCCCGGCTCAGGGGTTACAAACCCGGCCGGTTCAGCTTCAACGTGAAAGGGGGGCGCTGCGAGGCCTGCGAGGGGAACGGCCTGATCAAGATCGAGATGCACTTCCTGCCGGACGTTTACGTGACCTGCGACGTCTGCCACGGGAAGCGTTTCAACCTGGACACCCTGGAGGTCCGCTACAAGGACAAGAACATCGCCGAGGTTCTGGAGATGACCGTACAGCAGGCGCTCGGTTTCTTCGAGAACATCCCGGCGATCCACTCGAAGCTCCAGCTTCTCTACGACGTGGGCCTGGGCTACATCCGCCTCGGCCAGTCGGCGACGACCCTCTCGGGAGGCGAGGCGCAGCGGATCAAGCTCTCCCGCGAGCTGGGGAAGCGGATGAACAGCCACACCCTCTACATCCTCGACGAGCCGACGATCGGCCTGCACTTCGCCGACATCCGGAAGCTCCTCGACGTCCTCATGCGCCTCGTGGAGATGGGGAACACCATCGTCGTGATCGAGCACAACCTCGACGTGATCAAGTCCGCCGACCACATCATCGACCTGGGGCCGGAGGGCGGGCCGGGCGGCGGCCGGATCGTCGCCACGGGAACGCCGGAACAGGTCGCCGCGGCGGCAGGCTCCTATACAGGCCAGTTCCTCCGGAAGATCCTTTGACCGGTGCGTGAAAGGAAGAAGCCATGCAGTCAAAAACAGACAAGAAACCGTTTCCCCACTCAGAAAGGCCGGCGAGGGCGGACAGGAATGTCGCCTATCGCGCGGTCCGCTTTGATGAAACCTTCCCGATTCCCGAATCCCTGCTTTCCCTGCTGAAATACGAGTACTTGCGTCAGGAACTCTGGGTCCCTCTGGAGAAAAAGGAAGGCCGGATCTGCGTCCTGATCGACGATCCCCAGAACATCCTGAAACGGGATGCCATCGAAAGCCTGCTCAAGACCAAGGCGGTGGAGTACTGCGTGGCATCGAAGGAAGACATCCTGCTGTTCATCGACCACTTCTTCAAGTTGGACAACAATATCGTCAAACTGGTCGATGACGTCATTGACGAAGCGTATCTGCGCCGGGCGTCGGACATACACTTCGAACCCGATATCCGGGACAATCTTGTGTCCGTCCGTTTCCGGATCGACGGCGAGTGCATCCTCTTCAAGACCTTCCCCTACGAGTACCGTTCCGCCATCGTCTCGCGGATCAAGATCATGTCCAACCTCGATATCACCGAACGGCGGCTTCCCCAGGACGGGAAGATCAAGCACAAAGTCCCGGACACCGGAGAGATTGAACTGCGGGTGGCCACCATCCCCACCCAGGGCTATGTGGAGGACGTGGTTCTGCGGATCCTCACACGGGGGAAAATCCTGGTCCTCGATGAACTCCAGATGGCGCCGGAAACCCTGGAGAGCTTCAAGGCGATCCTGAAAAAACCGTATGGCCTGATTCTGCTCGTGGGCCCCACCGGTTCAGGAAAGACCACCACGGCCCATGCAGCCCTGCACCTCCTCAACCGTCCCAATGTAAAGATCTGGACGGTGGAGGACCCTGTGGAAATCACACAGAAGGGGATCCGTCAGGTTCAGGTCCATCACAAGATCGGCCTGGATTTCGGCAACGCCATGCGCGCCTTTCTCCGGGCCGATCCGGACATCATCATGGTCGGGGAGATGCGGGATTACGAGACGGCGAAGATGGGCGTGGACGCATCCACCACGGGCCACCTGGTCCTCTCCACCCTGCACACGAACAACGCGCCGGAGACGATCGTCCGGCTCCTGGATATGGGGATCGATCCCTTTTCCTTCGCCGATTCCCTGTTGTGCGTCCTGGCGCAGAGGCTGGTCCGCTCCCTTTGCGCCGCATGCAAGGAACCCTATCATCCCAAGGCGGACGAATTTCAGGAGCTCGCCCGCCACTATGGCGAGAGGGCTTTCTCCCTGTTGAACATCGCCGACGACGAGAAGCTGACGCTCTACCGCCCCAGGGGCTGTCCGGCCTGCAATGGCACCGGCTACCGCGGAATGGTGGGGATTTTTGAACTGCTGACGGCTACGGACAACATCAAACAGATGATCATCAACCGGGAATCCATGGCGGCCATCCGGAAAACGGCCGCGGGCGAAGGGATGAAAACCCTGCTCCAGGGCGGCATTCTTAAGATTCTGCAAGGAGAAACGGATCTCATCGAGGTGTTGAGCATCTGCATGCGGTAAAAACAGCGGGCGCATCTCCGATTTCCATTCAGTCAGGGGGAGCCGCCGCCCTTTCAGCGCACGTGTGAGGTTTAGTGCCGGTGCCGGGACCGTGACGGGGACCGCCTCTTCCGAAGCAGCCAATAGCCGTAGATTGCCATGTTCAGCAGGAGCGCGCCGAAGCCGAGCGCGATCTGGATCTCGCGGGTGAGCCCGGAAGGGTAGATGACGGCCGTAATGTATTGTTCGATGAAGTCGCCCTTGTAGCCGGTCCCGCCCCCGAGCTCCCGGAGCGTCGTCTCCAGCGGTGTCAACGGGCAGAACACGCCGAGAAACTCGCTCAGCGCCCCCCAGACGACCGCCGGCAGATGCAGCCACATGAGCCGGGGCTGGCGCAGCACGAGAAGGCCGCCCAACATCACGAAGATGACAAAGGCCAGGTGGACGATCAGAACCAGATCGGCGGACAGACGGTAGAGCATTTCACCACGACCTCTTGCACCACTCACCGGCGCAAAGCCGGGGCAACCACCCGTTTCTACTTCTCCAACGAGGTCCGGAACGTCAGGTAGTCCAGGGCGGATTGCTGCGGATTTTCGAACATCGGGACGTGACCCGTTTTCGGCATGAGAATGACCCTGGAGCGCGGCATCAACCGGTTGAGGATTTTTGCCGACTCGGGATGGATGATTCGATCCTCGCTGCCCCACACAATCAGGGTCGGCACGGTCAATCCGGTCACCCGCGGTTCGACGGAGTCGGCCCTGATTTCCCGGAAGATACGCTCCTCCAGGGTGTAGTTTGCGATACGTTCTCTTGCCAGCACGTTGAGGATCGGACGAGGGGCAAAGGGAGGTTTGCTCATGACCCATTGCATGAGTGTCGCGAAATCCTCTTCGGTTTTGACCATCAGCGGGTTTTTTCCCGTCGTTTCGATGGCCGTGTGCAACATGCTCTTGGGAGCGCTCCATACCCCGCCGGGATCGAGCAGCCAGAGGCTCTTCACCTCCTCGGGGTAGAGGGCCGCATACGTCATCGCGATGTGGCCGCCCATCGAATTGCCGCCGATATGGAGACCCGTCAGGCCCAGGGCCTGTGCGAAGCTCCGGAGCCGTTTGGCCTGCGCCGGCGGAGAATAGTCGGCATCTGCCGGGTGGGCCGACTCGCCGAAGCCGATGTGGTCGGGAATGATCACCCGGTAGCGTTTCGTCAGAAGGCCTGCAATGCGGGTGAAGTTGTCCTTGTTCGCTCCGAAACCGTGCAGAAGCATGAGCGGGGCGCCCTGGCCGCCCTCCAGATAGACATAACGCAGGTCATCGGGGAGTCGAATCTCTTTCCGGTCAAGTCCCGCCCTCGCCCGCATCGCATTGACCAGGAGGTGCAAGGCGCTCTCGGGTGCGAGGTAAACGAATCCTGCCGCCGTAATGACGATCAAAACCGCTATGGCCAGAATTATCTTTGCGATGCGCATATGCTCCTCCTTAACCATGCGCCGGCACTGCCGGTATGTCGCCGGCGCCAGTCAATCATACTCGGATTCTTTAACCGTCTTTAAAAAATTTTCCATTAGACGTCCTGGTTTCCGGAGAGATACTCAGCGTCCAACTTATCCTTTTCGCGGCCGGCCGGGCCGCTTGCGGCCCGGCCCGGCGGCCGAAAAGGTGAAGATCTTTTGCTCGCTGTTTCTTCTAATCCGCCCCTCGCCCTCCAGGTAGCGCAGGTGGGCGAGGGCCTCGCCGGTGGCGAACCACTTCTGGGCGACGGGGAAGAGCTCCCAGCTTTCGCAGTCGATATCCCAGGTCATCCGCGCGGCTACTTCGTAGGCGCACCGCGTCTGGGCCCCCAGGATGTCGAAGACCTCGCCGGCGCGCTGCCGGTGGTGCTCCTTCAACGCATCGATCCTCCCCTTGAGAGCGGTGAAGCGGCTCCGGTGTCCGGGAAGGACGATGTCCACAGTCAGATCGTATACCTTCTCCAGACTCGCCAGGTAGTCGCTGAGGGAATTGACCTGATACGACCACGATTCGATATGGGGGGTTATGTCGAAGAGGATGTGGTCGCCGGAGATCAGTATCCGCTTATCCTCGTCGTAAAGACAGATATGGCCCTGGGTGTGCCCCGGTGTCGCTACAGCCCGAAGACGGTATGCGCCGATCTCGATCACGAAGCCGTCGTCGATCAAGGTCAGATTGGGAACCGTCTCCGGATTGTACTTGAAGCCGGGGTGGTTCTGCAGGGCCTTCATGAGTTCGTCGGCGGGAAAGCCGTTCATCTGAGCGTAATCGACCATGGGCTGCCAGCTACGATCCTTGTCGAAAACCCTGGAGTCGATCCTGCTGAAGTAGACGGTGCTGCTTCCGCTTGCCAGCCGCGCAACCAGTCCCACGTGGTCGGAGTGCATGTGGGTTATCATAAAATCGGTCTTGGCGGGGTCGCAATCGAGGGCGCGCAGACCCTCCTGCATGGCCTCATAACAGACGGTGCGGTTGAATCCCGTATCAATGACGAGGTCCCGTCCATTGCCCTTGATGACGTATGAATTGAGCTCCTTCAGCGGACTGTTGGGGAGGGGTACCTCGATTCGGTAGAGCCGCTCCAGCACCTCTTCAACCATCTATGCATCTCCTTTGAATTTCACGTTCCGGCAACGCCTTCGCTTTCACCGCCGCCATCCCCAAGCCGATGGAGGATAAAGCCCGGCAGCATGCGCCATTTTCCTTGCCCTTCCCGGAAATCGGGCATATAAATACGATGCGTTGAGGCGATCGACCCCGACGGCTGGTTCCACACGGGGGATATCGCCGAGATCGACGAACTTCTTTCCCCTGGCCCAGCGCTCGAAAGGATAAGTCTTCTTTATTCTGTTATCCATTTTGGTCTGGCTCATATGTGGCAGTATCCAGCTTTTTAAGGTCAATTCAACAGGCCCTACTCTGGATCCGGGATAGACTTTTTCAAATGCTTCCAGAGGCGTCAGGTAGAAGACGCCGATATCCCTTTTGAATTGCTCAAAGATTGGATCGTCTCCACGGGCGTATCCTACGATCGGTGCGCCAAATGCCTTGTCGTTGGTACTATTTCCAAGGGTGTTTGCAGAGGATTCGATAAAGTTCTCGACGAGCCCCCTGATCCATGCCCCTTTGTCGGTATGCTGAGTGTGGTTCATTGGAGCACCTCTTTACGAAATCTGTTCTTTTCCATATCATAACCGATTTTCCGCTGCTTTGTTGGGATGTAACGCGAAGCCAAGCAGCGCGCACTGCACAGAGGAAAAAAGGTTGCTGAAGTGCTGCGCGCGCCGGCTTGAGCGCTTGGTTAGTCAAGCCCTACCCACCTCGCCTGATTTGCCGGGCAAGACCGCCAGCGCAAGGTGTATGTGCCTTCTTGCGCGGTATCCGTCCAGGCGCCCCCGGAAGTAAATTTCCTCGATATCTTCCGGAGAAAGGTTCTGCCGCAACTCCCAGCCAACCCCCCTGAGGTCCTTTTCGAGTGCCCCGGGATCGAGACCTGTCCTCATGGGTTCACCCAGAGACCGGACTATGTCCTTGAGCCTTTGCATTTGCGGCGCCGTCTTGCCCGGATCAAAAGCGTCCATATCCAAATAATCAAATGCGAGCTGGCTGTGCGGTGCGGCTATTACGCTCAAGCTGCGAAGCACCTTGAACAGGTGCTCGTACTCCAGGTAATAGGTAACACCAATCCAGCTAAAAAAGGCGGGGATTTCAGAATCGTAGTGAGAGCGGGAGAGGGCGTGGGTCAGGTCCTCCCGCGAAAAATCGACAGCGACAAAATGCAGCGCGGGCGGCAGCGAAAAGCCCATCGCGGCCAGGCGCCGGCGCTTGATGGCCTGAGTCGCCGGATGATCGACCTCGATGACCCGGATTTTGCCGAGAAGGTCGGCGCGACGAAGGGCGAAGGTGTCGAGTCCGGCTCCCAGAAGCACATACTGCCGAACACCCTCGGCGATTGCCTTCTCAAGCGAATCCTCCGCGAACCGAGCTCGACTGAGAATCCCTCCACCCGCACTGGCACGCATTGCCGCTGTGATAACCGACCGTCGTTGGGCAGGCGTAGCCGGAGCGTCGGCTCTATCCTTCAATGCCCTCCGGTAGTACATTTCCTCGAAAAATGCATATTCCTTCGCCGTGAGCAACTGCGCTGCTATCCAATCGTTGAAGACCTTGGGGTTTTCGTTGGCGGAATGGAAGGCCCGCACGAAAGCCGTGATAAAGGCGGTACGGCTCGCCTCGACAGGTCGGCCGTCAACGGTGGTCTTGCCGATTCCTTTCAGGAAGGCGAAGAATTCTTCATGCGACAGAGTTTCATGTTTTGCGGCTTCTTGAACCACTTGGCAGACCTCCCCGGGAATGCCTCTTCAATCGCTATTGAAATCATGCTGCTTCTCCGCCAGTGGTTGAGGACACCCGACTCTTTTGGGACAGGCTAATTACCTCATCCTTCCTTGGACGGTACATCAACATGGCAGCGGCAGAAATCAGTATTAGTAGATACAGATCCGTGGTGTTTTTTCCCAAGAAAAATAGAATAAGACCATAAATCCCGATACTTTCTGACAGCGCCCATGTTATCGTCATGGCAATTGTGTACTTTTGAAGTACGGGGTGCTGGTAACTCTGAGTCGCCGGTTTAGGTTGGCCTTTTGAGGACAAGATAAGATTCCTGATGTACCTTGTGATAATCAGGGTAATAAATGCGAGTCCATAAAGAGCCCATTTGAGGACGACAAACGTCTCCTCGTTCATTGAGACCTTTAGGTTTGTTGCGACCTGAAGCCCCACGAACAAGTAGATGGCCAGCGACGCCAGCATCGCGAACCAGATCATCTTCAGGGTCAAAAGTCCTTTGCCAATTTCTTCGTCAGTAATCATCACTCGTCCTCCTAATTGTTCATTTTACCTCCAGTTATGACTAACGGGTGCGAGATGAGCAGCCCGGTGCGGACTCGCATGCCGGGTGGTGTGGGGGTCGGGGGAGAACAAACCCCGGCTATCCGATTGGGCATTTCCAGCACCTACCTCTTTTCATCGGTAATTTGAAGCCCCTTATCCTGCTGAAGTGCTTTGACAATTGTTACTGACGCAGCCTCGAAAGTTTTTGTACGATCATCAAGGTCAAAGATATCTCCCCTCGTAAGAGCGGTAATGCTTGATCCTGTTCTGCCGGTTATTGCATCGTCAAAGGAGACTGCGAGCAGAATCCGCTTGTTGCTGGCTGTTACAGACATACGTGCGTTTAAGGTTCGCTTCTGAACACTAAGGGGGAGCTTGTCGTACTCTTTATCTCCAATTACTTTCATGTTGTATCTGCTTATTAGATTGGCGAACTCGACGTCCATTCCGTAAAGGGATGTCGTCGTATCTCTGCCATCCGACCTTGCTATCACCACATAATCGTAGTTCGCAAAGCTGAAACCGCTCGAATAGACTAATCTGTTTGGTGTTGCGCATCCCACAAGCGCGCATGCCAATAACAGTCCTGCAACAAGTCCTTTCATAAACACCCTCCGGTTAAAGAATACCCAACATCACGCATGGGGCTCGAGGAACCCGCCACAGGTTCAGAGAAGCCTCAATACGCTTATCAAGGCTATTATCGTAAGCTTAGTTTTTTTGCAAACACATAAGCCCTTCGGCTTTTGTACTCCACCCCGGGATACGGTTCTCTCTCGATTATCTCTATCTTTTCAAATCCACCGTCCTTTAGACAACTGAAAATGAAATCAGTGGTGAAAAACATGAAGTCTATATCGACTTTCTTACCGAGAAACTCGGCTAAGTGGATTGTCTCCTCGCCAACGTGGTATGTAAAAAGGAATATTCCCCCCGGCTGTAATACACGAAATACTTCACGGAATGCTATCCCTGCTTGTTCTTCTGAGAAGTGAACTATAGCGTAGAAAGCTACAACACCGGCTATGGAGTCGTTTTCAAATTCGAGCTCAAGAATATTTCCCTTTTGGAAGTGTATTTCCGGGTGAATTGTTTTTGCCTGTTCCAGTATTTTTTCTGACAGATCCAGCCCAGAGATTTCAATTCCAAGATCTTTCAGGTATTTTGCAGTTTGACCGGGACCACAGCCGAAATCCCAGACCGGCCTTCTGTCCCCGATCTCTTGCGAGAATCTGTGGAGTATTTCTTGGTCTTTCGGTTTCTTTTCGTGTTCACCGGAGAATGTTTCTGCATATTCTTTTGCTATCGTATCATACAGGTTCTCTACTTTATTTAAATCCTGTCCCATAATCATAGCCCGAACACGGTCATCAGCGAGAGGCCGCTTTATGGCCGATTCGCTTCATGGCATCGTTAAGCAGGTTATTGTCACGATGTCACGATATGTTTTACCGCAATTATCTCCCGTTGGTCTCAATCATAATTCAAATGTCAAGGGCTGATCCTTTTGCCTCTTCCGGCTTAACCTTTTCGATATTCAGGCAGAGTCTATATAATTACAGGCTGCATGTGTTAAATTCAGATGGTTCCATAATCGTAATTTTGTTTTGCTTCAGGTATTCCGGGAAACCGTACAGACGCTCGCCCCGGTACTCCATCACCACGGCATCAGCAGGGCAATTATTCAGACAGCCGAAGCAGGCCAGACACTTATCCCGATCAACCGTTTGCTGGGAGGGATTGATGGCCTTGGTCGGGCATTTTCTCACGCAGGTTTGGCAGTCAGTACATTTTTGGGCATCAATCGTATGCTTGCTGATTGCCTTCTTGTTCAACCGGACCAGAGGCAGCCAACTCAATCCTTCCCTCAAGGCTACTTCATATCCGACAGAAATGGTTTCGCCGAGGGTAATTCTTTCCATAACATCTGCAGCAAAACGGCGCACCTGATCAAACGTTGCCGCATTGGGCAGATGTTGGCCGGAAATCTGATTGGGAGTGTTCCAGTTGGGCGTTGGATACGAAGCAATATTCCTGAAGGTATCCCTTCCAACAGGGACTCCGCCTTTGTCCGCCAAAAGTTTGAGAATGTGACTTGACGCGTTATGCTGATTGCCTTCCGGGCCGCCGAAGGAAACAAAGGCTGCCACCGGTGTCCCCTTGATGGAAGGAATCGTTTCCAGCCATTCGCTGACATTGGCGGGAGTATCATAGTAAAATACCGGCGTACCGACAATGATGAGATCATAATTCGACAACAGGTTTTTATCGAATTCCTGCATATCGCATGCATCTACCGCAAGACCTTTCCCTTTAAGGATGCAGCCGATAAGCCGTGCATATCTGCGTGTTTGTCCTGTCTGACTATACCATAAAACCAGCATCCTTTTCGGATTGCGCGTTTTTAAGTCAGGATAAGCTGCCCGGCTTTCACGCGTCAGAGCAACCGGGAGGCACAGGGCAGCGCCTGCAATTGCACTTTTCTTGATGAAGCCACGGCGTGTTTCCATATTGCATCCTTCAAAAAGCAATTGGTGTGGGGCCGGGGGGGGGGAAACCCCCCGGCTACTCGATATCGAGTCATCCGTGATCGGCCGGCAGCGCTACCTTCAACTTCCCGGCGATGCCAACGACTTCTCGCCAGACCTCTTCCTCGATCGGTACCCCCGCTCGCAGTCGGTGCACCTTCTCGGCGCGGGCCCGCTCGCCCGGCAGCCGGATCTCCGTCACACCAGGTGCCTTGCGGCAAGACTTCACCTCTACGAGATGGGCCTCGACGGCCTCCGTGAAGAGCTCGGGATCCGCGAAGGCGGAAGGGTCGAGCGCGACAAAGAGATCCCCTTTGTCGTAGTGCCCCTCCCGGACCGCCTGTCCAAGCGGCTTACCTACCTTCGCCCCCAACATGGGGCCGGCGAGAATGCCGAGGAAGAGGCAAAGACCGAAGCCCTTGTGGCCGGCGAAGGGGGAAAGTGCCCCCTGGGCCGCCTCGCCGGGGTCCGTGGTGGGGTTCCCGTCCGGCCCGAGGGCCACACCCGATGGAAGACGATCCCCGCGAGCCTTCGCCGTCAGGACCGAGCCATAGGCGATCGCGCTTGTGGCAAAATCCAGAAGCAGAGGATCTTGCCCGTTGATGGGAATCGCGATGGCGAGCGGATTGGTTCCCAGCAGCCGCTCGGTGCCTCCAAGGGGGTGAACCAGCGGCTGGGTAACGCTGGTGATCATGCCGACACAGCCCGCCCGGGCGATCTGCTCCACGTAGTAGCCCGCCATGCAGATGTGGTCTCCGTTGACCACGCCCACCGCAGCGGTCCCCGCGCTTTTCGCTTTCCGCGCGGCGAGGTGCGCACCGAAGAGTGCGCCCACGGGACCCAGGGATCGGTCCGCATCCACGAGGGCGCTCCCGGCACGCTCGGTCACGATTCGGGGCTGGGCGGCGTGATTGATCATCCCGGTCTGCAGACGCTGGATCATGGTCGGCAGGCGCAGCAGCCCGTGCGTGGCGTAGCCCCGGAGGTCTGCCTCCAGAAGAACATCGGCCGTGACACAGGCGGCCTCGGCCCCGCAGCCTGCCGCCACCAGCAGTTGCTCCATCAATTGCCGGAGGACCGGCGCCGGAAACAGGACGGAAGGGCTTTGTGTCATGGGGACGGATCTCCTTCTTTCTTCAGCACGATGGGAAACACACTGTTTCGTTTGCCTGGTTTGGCGTAAAGTCGGACTTCTCGCTCAAGGCGTCTCGCGTCCGCTGATGGTTCGAGCCGCCTGTGGCGAGATCCGATCAATGGTTCAGCTCGCACTCGTTTGCGTCAAGTTGTTTGGTGCCCATTTCAGACCTTCATTTGCTTCTTTGCGGATTTGATGAAGCGTCCGAATGCTCTGTCCTTCTTCCGTTTGTCTAGGTACGACAGCTCGTGGTACTCCGACTCCTTCTTGAGCTTCATGTAGCTGGAATAGCGATCTTCGTTCAAAACACCGCTTATGATTGCGGCTCGGACCGCACAGCCTGGTTCCTGTGTGTGGCCACAATTTGGATAGCGACAATCCAGGGAAAGTCGGAAGATCTCTTGGAAGCCTCGGTTGACCCCTTCGCTTACACCGAGAAGGCCCAGCTCTCGCATTCCAGGTGTATCAATCAACATGGAGCCTTGATCAAGAACGATAAGCTGGCGGCGCGCAGTTGTATGTATGCCTTCTCCCGTTCCACTAACGGCCTTTGTGTCAAAAGCATCCTGCCCGATCAGGCGGTTGATGATTGTTGTTTTGCCGACCCCCGATGAACCGAGCAGGCAATATGTTCTTCCCGAGACTAACACCTGTTGGAATTCCTCAAATCCGATGCCCGTGATATTGCTGAAGGCAAGGACTCTGGCTGTAATGGTGCTCGACCTAATAGCAGCAAGCTTCTGTTCCAGTTCTTCGGAGGCAATCAAGTCCGTCTTGGTAAGAATAACAATCGGCTCAACACCCCCGTCGGCTGCCATTACCAAGTACCGATCCATCCTCCGCACATTGAAGTCAAAGTGGCACGACTGGACAATGAAAGCAACGTCAATGTTGGCCGCAATCATCTGGAAATCCACCTTTTCACCGGCGGATTTGCGGCGTAGAAAGGTCTTTCTCGGAAACACCTCGTGGATAATTGCTGCAGTGTCGTTGTTGTGATATTGGACGGTTACCCAATCGCCGACGCACGGCAGGTCAACCGAGGATTCAACCTGGAAATAGAACTTCCCGGCGAGTTCAGCCGGGACTTCCTTGGTTTGATTTCTGATGAGGTATGAGCCGCGGTCAACTGCCGATATGCGCGCAAGGCGCCGACCCTCTTGACGCAAGTCACTGACATGCGCTTGAAACCATTGGTCGAAACCTAGATCGCTCAATTTCATCATATCTTGTCACCGAACGAAAAGCTGAGCCGGAGCAGCCCACGGGGCTGCGATCGGCTCTAGCGGCTGGTTAGCCATTTGCCAAGAACCCTTCATGAAACACAACAATGCCCTTTGGAACCCATTCAGTAAACGGCAAGGCAAAGAAAACCTCTGGAGGAACACCATCGCAAACCAGTTCTGGGAAATTCTGGAAATCTAATCGCTTATAGTAGTTGGGATGACCCACGAGGGCGCAACCTTGGGCACCCAACTTTTTAAGCAAAGACAACCCTTCACTGATAAGGGATTTCCCAATCCCTTTTTTTTGATACTCCGGCAATACAGAAACTGGGCCGAGGCCGTACCAACCTATTGCACCGTCAGAAATTGTTATCGGCGAAAAAGCAATATGGCCTACCACCTGTCCATCAATCTCCGCGACCAGCGAAATAGTCAACGCATTGGCCTCACGTAGTGCATTTATTATGTATTGTTCTGTATGATTACTAATTGCAAGATTCTTGAAGGCGGCAATGGTTACTTTCGAGATTGCTTCAATATCTGAACTTGTTTCATTCCTTATGATCATTTTAAACTCCGCATTCTCACGAGTTATTTATTTGATGGCTAACATAGTGTAGACCGCCGAACGGCGGTCTTTTGTCACCGCGCTTGATTTTTAATTATTGCGGAGGACATTGACATAAAATATGATCTCTGTCAAACGAAAATAAACGGAAAACATATTGAATATCAACAGGATTTTGGTTCTCCACGGGCAGGATCTGCGTAACGGTCTGGGGGAGGTTTTTCTGCTTTACGTGCTGGAGCGAAAGCATCTCGGCGCCTCGCGGAAAATCGGCCGGCGGCATGTTTTCCTCGATGATCGGATTTTAACGGATCCGCGGAGCGGCAGGAGACGGCGTCAGCATAGTAGCCGATTATTCGCTTTACAATTCGTCTTCCGAGATACCTGCCAATCTCATGATTGCACGCTGGAGTCCCGTCTTTAGATTCTGGTTGGCATGAACGGGAACGGTGATTCGCAGGTTGGCTCCCTCACGAACGAAAATGTGATGACTGCCGGTGACGCGTGCCAGATTCCAGCCCTTTGCCTCCAGCAAATTGCACATCCGCTTGCCACTGATCGACTTCATGTCAGACGGCTAGCTCCATGACCGTATCCTTCTGCTTGAGAGGAATTTTGTCCATGTCGATGCTCAGGCAACCTTCAACGGCATCGTACAGGTTTCCGATCAGCTCTTGAATCGTCTCCCCTTGAGTCATGCAACCAGGGATGGCCGGAACCTCCGCCCAGAATCCTCCTTCCTCCGCCTCGTGGATAATGATCTTCAGTTTCATATGTTGCCCCCAATGTTGTCATGGCGAGCATCCTCAAGACAGCCTGATGGCGGTCTTTTGTCACTGCTCTTCCAGATTTATCGATTGCGTAAGACCTTGACATAAGATATGTTGCCTGTCAAACGAAAATCATGGAAAACATATCGATAATTACAGTGCAGCCTGTTCTCCATGATAGGGATTTCCCGCTCGAAAAGATGCTTCATTGCGCAGCAATCCAGTGAAGGATGTTTTGGAATTGAATCAAAGCACCGGGATCGATTACCGAATCAGAACCTCGGCGCGGGCGCGTAACCTGCGCCTGTATCTGTCTCCCGGGGAGGGGCTGACGGTTGTGGCGCCGTTGGGATACGACCTCGGCAAAATCCCGGCGATCGTTGCGAAAAAAAGATCCTGGATCGAGGCGCACCTCCGGCGGTTTGCAGAAGCGGCGACAGCCGTCGTCCGGGCGCCGGTTGTCGCGTTGCCGGAGACCCTGGACCTGCCGGCCCTCGGGGAGTCGTGGTGCATCGAGTATCGCCCGACGAATACGCGAATCGTCGGGGTGCTCATCGACCAACCGGGGCGGATCACCGTCTACGGCGCCGTTCATGACAACGACGCCTGCCGTGAAGCTCTGAAGCGCTGGCTGCGCCGCCGGACGCGGGAGGAGCTGGTCCCCTGGCTGACCCGTCTTGCCGGTCAGAGCGGCTTCAAGTTCAACGAGGCCCTCATCCGGGGGCAAAAGACGCGCTGGGCGAGCTGTTCGTCCAAGGGAACGATCAGCCTCAGTTTCAAGCTGCTGTTTCTGGAGCGCGATTCTGTCCGCTGCGTCCTGCTGCACGAGTTGTGTCACACGGTCTGCATGAACCATTCCCCCCGCTTCTGGGCGCTTCTGGGCGGCTTTGAGCCGGAATGCCGGGCAATCAACAAACGGATGCACGACGACTGGAAGCGGGTTCCGGCCTGGGTGGAGAGGCGGGGAGGGGAATAAAGATTTGCCAAGTTTCGGGAGGAATGTGGGTCTCGCGGATTAAAAAGGAGGGAACGGATGCTGAGCAAAGAAGAGATCATCGCAAAGGCTGTTGAGTGCGGGTTTGAGGATACGGGTTTCACCACGGCGGAGCCTTTCGACTCCCAGAGGACGCTCCTCGAAGGGATGTGCGAGGAGTACGGCTGGGCGATCCGGTCTGGCCTGGATCTGATCGCCGGGACCGATCCCCGAAACGTTCTTCCCGGGGCGAAGTCGATCATCGTGCTGGTGGAGGCCTATTTCCGAGAGGCCTTCCCCCCGTCGCTCGAGCGCCACTTCGGCCGCTGCTACCTCGACGACGACCGGATGATCGGGAATCGCCTGGGGAAAAGGGTCAAGGCCTTCCGCTCCTTTCTTCGGGACAACGGGGTCGATTCCAAGGTTCCCTTCCATCTTCCCCACCGGTTGGCCGCGGCGCGGGCGGGTCTCGGGACGTTCGGCAAGAACTGCCTCTTCTATTCCCGGAAGGTGGCCGCCGGCGGGTCCTGGGTCCTCCCCATCGCCCTGGTCGTCGATCAGGTCTTCGCGCCGGACGAGCCGACCCTCGAGATCGGCTGTCCCGACTGGTGCCGGAACGCCTGCCTTGCGGCCTGCCCCACGGGGGCGCTGAAAGGCCCGCGGAAGATCGATCCGCGCCGCTGCATCTCCTACCTCACCTATTTTGGCGGCGAGATGACGCCGCGGGAGTTGCGGGCGCCGATGGGGCTCTGCGTCTACGGGTGCGACCGCTGCCAGAACGTCTGCCCCCGGAACGCCCCCTGGCTTGCCCGGGAGCTCAGGATGAATGAAAAGGCGGCGGGGATGGCCGGGGATTTCCGCCTGGAAAAGCTCCTTGGGATGGACAAGGCCTGGTTCACGGAAAAGATCTGGCCGCACATGTTCTACATGTCCGATGCGGACCTCTGGCGGTGGAAGATGAACGTCGCCCGGGTTATGGGGAACACCCGGGATGAGGCTTACATCCCCCATCTGACGGAGGCCTTCCGCCGGGAGGGTGACGAGAGGGTGAAGGTGATGATCGCCTGGGCCCTCGGCCGGATCGGCGGCGGGGCGGCGAAGCAGGCCCTTGCGGCCTTCCTTCCGGAGAGCGCCGGTCTTGCCCGGAAGGAAGTGATCGTGGCGCTGGAGGAGTCATAGCCGGATCGTTGACGGGCGTGAGGGGGCGCAAAAACTGACAACCTCGTAAAAAGTCTTAGAAGTCGTGAAAATGGGACGGCTTCGTAAAAAGGCTGCAGGCAAGGCGCGCGAATCCTGAGGAATGAGGCGTACTGTGGCGTACGCCGCAATGACGAAGGATGAAGCGCAACGCAGCATCCGGACTTTTTACGGAGCCGTCAAAAACTAATTCTTGACATCGGCGGCAGAAAGGTCTATACGGGCCGTGCTTTCAGATTTGGTTTTGGCTGTCTCCCCACCCAGAGCCTGCAATAAAGGCTTCTGGGTTTTTTTGCGCCTGAAGAATAGACAGGCCTTGGGGGCAGGGTAAAGCTGGAAGAAGACAGGAGGAATATGGCAAGACAAGGCCAGGACAAGTTCATCAAGCGACAAAAGGAACTCGAGCGCATACGAAAGGCGAGCGAGAAAATGGCCAAACGGCAGCAACAGAAGAAAGACAACATTAACATTGAGAAGGAAAGTGAATGAGTTTTAAACAGTTTAATCTCCACCCGCAGATCGAAACGGGCATTGAAGCCCTCCGTTACACGGCGCCGACGCCGATTCAACTTCAATCCATTCCCGCCATTCTCCAGGGCAAAGACGTCATGGGAATGGCCCAGACCGGAACGGGAAAAACCGCCGCGTTTGCGCTTCCCATCCTGCAGCGCCTGATGAGCGGCCCGCGAAAAAGGCTCCGCGCCCTGATCGTCGCCCCGACAAGGGAGCTGGCGGAACAGATCCACGAGGCCATCGACGGGCTGGGACGGGCGACGAAACTCAAAAGCGTCACCGTTTACGGCGGGGTGAACAAGAATCCCCAGATCCGGACGCTCCGCCAGGGGGCCGAAATCGCCGTGGCCTGCCCGGGACGCCTGCTCGATCTCGCGGAACAGGGTGAAATCAACCTGTCCGGGATCGAAGTCCTCGTTATTGACGAGGCGGACCGCATGTTCGACATGGGCTTTCTGCCGGACATCCGGAAAATCATAAAACGGCTGCCGGCAAAACGGCAGACGCTGCTCTTCTCCGCCACCATGCCGGAAGACATCCGGAAGTTGGCCAGGGAGGTGCTGCATGACCCCGTTACCGTCCGGGTCGGTGAAGGGGTTCCCGTATCCACGGTTTCCCACGCCCTCTATCCGGTGGAGCCGCACCTCAAGACGGCCCTCCTGATGAAGCTTATCGAGCGGACGGACACGGAATCGGTGCTGGTCTTCGCGCGCACGAAGCACCGCACGACGCGCGTGGCCGAGCAGATGCAACGGGCCGGTTTTCCGGTTGCGTCGCTGCAGGGCAACCTCTCGCAGAATCGGCGCCAGGATGCGCTCAGCGGCTTCCGTGACGGCAAGTATCAGATCCTGGTCGCCACCGACATCGCCGCCCGGGGGATCGACGTCTCCGGGATATCGCATGTGATCAACTACGACATGCCCGACACCGTCGACGCCTACACGCACCGGATCGGCCGCACCGGCCGCGCCGCGAAGACGGGGGACGCCTTCACCTTTGTGACGCCCCAGGACAGGGCCTTTGTGGTGGACATCGAACATGTCCTCGGAGAGAGAATCGAAAGGCGCACGCTAACGGATTTCGATTACAGCGTGCCGGCGCCGGCGGGCAACGGCGGATCCGACCGCCCAAGGTATTCCGAGCGACAGGGAAGACCGGCTAATGTTTCGCGATATGCCCCGGTGAAAAGGGGAGGCGATTCCCGGCAGGGAGCGACGCGACCTTCGGGAAGCCGGAGCGGCGGAAGATCGCTGGCGGGGTTCCCGCAGTTGCGGGGCTCATCCCGGTAGCGTATTACTCCAGCGCCAATACGTGAGAGCTTTGAATTACTCCTGAAATTCGGTAAATTGTCATTCCTGCGAAAGCAGGAATCCAGTCTTTTCAAGATCTTCTAGATTCCCGCCGGAGTTTACCCTGTACCTGATATGGAGCGGGAATGACAAAGTGAGGATATTTTTCAAAGCTCTATTTGATTGATTGTCGGAGCAACAAAACACCGCCCGGGCGGATGTGCTAAAACATAAACTCGTAGATTTTGGGCTTGGCCGTGGTGAGGATCACGCGGCCGCCGAAACCAGCCGCCTTCTTTAGGGCGGCGGTTTTATTTTTGACCCGGATCTGCGGATTGCCGATCTCCCCGATGCGATAGACGATTCGGGAAAAAGGCCGGGAGAGACCGCGGGCGTCGAACGTTGCGCCCGTGTGGTACAAATCGGCCACGTCAGCGACGGAAACGCGCGGAGGGGGTGGACCCCCGGGCTCGGAGAATGTGACCTGATCCTGGATGATCAGACCGCCTCGGGCGTAGAATACCTCCGTGACTTGGTAACCGAACTGGGAATTACGCCAGGTGAGGGTCACCGGTTCGCCGTCCGGCGCCACGACGGAGAGGATCTTCTCCCCCCGGCCTTCCTCCGTAAGCTCGATCCGCGTGTAACCCGAAGGGGTGACCTGAGACAGAAGCCCAAGGGCAAGGAGCGAGAGCGATATCATGGTGATGATCGTTATCTTGCGGCGCATTTCCTGTTTTCCAGCAGGCTGTTCAAAAACGCCCGCATGGATTATCTGATCTGGGGGGGACAGATTTCAAATCTGTCCCCCAGGATCGTAAGGCCGCTTTCGCGGGGATAACCTTACATCGGGTATCCGCGCCGGCGGGTCCCGCAGCCCCGTTGTCCCAGCATGGATCAGGGGTGCAAAGGGATCGCTTCCTTGCGGGTCAGCCCTCCGCACTGCAGAGAGCTGACCCGCCGGAATTTCGTGCGTGATTTATTTCAGCGCGCCCTTCTCCTTGAAGAACTTCAGCGCACCGGGATGGACGTACTTGATCGCATCCGGGGTGACCTGACCGACGGCCGTTGCCGGTGTCATTTTGGTGGCCCCCTTCCAGACCGCGACGAGTTCGGCCTTGTTGTCGAAGATCGCCTTGACAATCTGGTAGAGCCGCTCCGCCGGGAAGGTGTCCATCGCCTGGAGGACGGCCGTGATGGCGATCGTATCGACGTCATTCTCCACGCCGGAGTAGGAACCTTTGGCAAAAACCGTCTTGTGGAAAACGCCGGGATTTCCCTTCATGATCTTGTCCGCCGCTTCTCCTGCCACCGGCAGCAGCACCATCTTGACGCCGGGGGTGGAGGCCATGTCGATGATGGAGCCGGTCGGGACGGCGCCGCTCCAGAAGAAGGCGTCGATCTTGCCGTCCTTCAGCGCCGCGACGGACTCACCGGCCCCGAGCTTTTCCTTCTTGATATCCTTGTTCCAGTCGATGCCGAGCGCCTTGAGTACGTAGTCGGCCTGCTCCTCCGTTCCGCTGTTCGGGGCGCCGACGGAGACGCGTTTGCCCTTGAGCTGCATCACGGTCGTGATGCCCGTGCCGCTCGTGGTCACGATATGGAGCGGCTGCTCGTAGAATCCCATCACCAGCCGGATCTTTTGCTTGGCCGGGATGCCGGGCACCTTGCCGTCGTTCGCCCAGCCGACGTGATAGTCGTAGGCGAAGGCCAGACCCGCTTTCCCGGCGACCAAAAGCTTCATGTTGTCGATCGCCGCCGTCGTCGCTTCGGAGGTCGCTTCGGTGTTCGGGACGTATTTGCCGATGACGCCCCCGATCGCGCCGCCCAGCGGATACCAGACGCCGCCGGTGCCGCCGGTGACGATGCTGAAGGAAAGTTTAGACTGCTGGGCGTTTGCTCCCGCCGCAATGAAGAGCGATACGGCAAGGACGAGTACCAGGCACGCAACTGTTTTGAATCCTCGAATGTTCATAACCTACCTCCTTAAATGTGAAAAAATAACCATACGCTTCCGCCTTGAACTTCCGCTTATCATTTCCCTCCTGGGCGAAGGCCGTGGAGAAGGATAATCCGTCGAGGGTTGGATAACTTTGCATGTACGCTCAGACCGAAACCTCGTTTTTCCGGGCGGGGCCGCGCGTCACCCGCAGATGGTGCACGGTCATCAGGATGCCTGCCACGAGCGGCGCCAGCCCGGGGATGGACCAGCCGATGGGAGAAATGACCATCGCGAAGGCCGCTATGATCAGCAGCGCCCGTTCGACTATGGGTAATTTCCTGCGCAGGTAGCCGATGACGCCCAGAGAGAGGAAAAACAGCGAACAGAGACTGGTCGTCGCGGCCAGGATGAAATCGGGCCAGTTTCCCCCCACGATCAGGAGGCTGTAACCGACGGTGGTCGTTGAGAAAAAGAAAGGCACCAGGAACGCCGGCAGCGAATACTTCCAGGCCTGCATCATCGAGCCGAACGGGTTTCCGCCCGTGACGGCCGCCGCCGCGCAGGGGGAGAGGCCGACCGGCGGGGAGACCTCGGAAAGAACGGCAAAGTAGAAGGCGAGCAGGTGCGCCACATGCATCGGAATGCCGAGCTTTACCAGGGCCGGCGCGACCATCACCACGGTCATGATGTAGGTCGCGGTGATCGGCAGGGAGAGACCGATCAGCATCGAGGCGATCATGGCCAGCAGGATGGCGGCCAGTATCGAACCTCCGCTCAGGGACATAATTATGGAGGAGATCTTCAGCCCGAGGCCCGTCAGCGTGAAGGTCCCGACGATCAGCCCCGCAGCGGCCAGGAGCACGGCGACCGGAAGCATGTTCTTCGCCCCTTCGATCATCGCGACGATCACCTTGGAGGGTGTCAGCCATTCGTTCCGGTCCTTGCTCAGGAAGCTGGTCAGGATCGTCGTCCCGATGGCGCCGAGCGCCGCGTATTCGGGCGACTTGTTCCAGATGACGAGGATCGCCACCAGAACGGCGATCGACAGCAGATGGTACCCCTGGGAGAGCATTACCTGCCGGACGGTCTTCGCTTCGGCCTCCGGGGGGGCGAAGCGGTATTTGCGGGCCTCCAACTCCACCATGAACAGCGTCCCCACGTAATAGAGGATCGTGGGAACGGTCACCATGACGATGACGTCCCAGAAAGAAACGCCCATGAACTGCATGATGAGAAAGGCGGCCGCGCCCATCAGCGGCGGCGAGAGGACCGCGCCGATCCCCCCGGTGGCGATCAGCCCGGCGGCCATGTTCGGCGAATAGCCGGCCTTTTTCAGGATCGGCCACATGATCGGTGTGACGGACATGGTGGTTGCCACGCCGCTTCCCTGCGGCCCGCCCAGGAGCGCCGAGGTGATCACCGCGCCCCGCCCGGCGCTCGCCGATTGTCGCCCCATCGTCGCGAGCGATAGATCCAGCCAGAAGCCGCCTGCTCCCGCCACATCCATGAAGGTGCCATAGACGACGAAGAGCATCACAAACGAGGCGCTGACCGAAAGAGGCACGCCGAAGATCCCCTCCAGCGTCATGTACATGTGGCCGACAATCCGGTCCAGTTCATAACTTTTATGGGAAATGACATCCGGGAAATAATTCCCGAAATACATATAGAGCAGGAAGCCCAGAACGACTGCGGTGAATGTGTTGCCGACGATGCGCCGGGAGATTTCCAGCAGCAGGAGGATCGCTATGAGACCGAAGAAGAGATCCAGCGGTTCCGGAAGCGTGGAGCGGCGGATGAACTGGTCCATGTCGGTAAAGGTGTAGGCGATGGTGGCCACGCCCAAGAGGGCCAGGAGCAGGTCCAGCCACAAAGTCCAGCGGCCGGCGTTCGGCCGGACCGGGTAAACCAGAAAGGCAAGGCCGAAAATGAAGGCCATGTGGACCATCCGGAAGATATAGGTTTCCACAGGGAATATGGCGCCGTAGAGCGACCAGCCGACAAAACCGACATAGAGCGCGCCGATCGCAATGACCGATTTCCCTTGCATTTTGCGCATCCCGCGTAACCTCCGTATTCGATTATATACGGTTTGCCCATATTGGACGACTTCGTAAGCTTTTTACGGAGCTGCCCCAGATGGAATACCGTTCCGATTTATTGCGAGGGGATCTACTTTAAGCGGCTGCACTATAGGGGAAGGTTTTTTGTGTGTCAAGAAAAGATCGGGGAAAATCGACAAAGGACCGGAGGCAGACGGCCGATTCATGATGATCCGGCTTCATCCCGCCGTGTCCGGGCGGGATGAAAAGGACAGCATTTCTTCATTCTCCGCCGGCCGTCGCCCGCCTCCTTTTTCCGACCGCCAGCTCCTTCAGGTTGGGGAGGATGATTCCCGCGATGATCAGAGTCATCCCCATGACCTGGTAGAAAACGATATTCTCGTTCAGGACCAGAAAGGACATGACGACCGTCGTGACCGGCTCGAAGGTCGAGAAGATCGACGTGTAGGCGCTTCCCACGGTTTCGATGGCGCGGAAGAGGAATAAATAGGCGATGGCCGTGGGGATAAGGCCGAGGGATAGGCACAGCAAGAGCTGCCGCCCGTTCAGATCGAACGCGTGGAGGGGGTTGTGGACCGGGAGAAAGGCGAGGGCGGTGAACAAGACCATATAGAAGGTTAGCGTCAGGAACCGCTCCCTCCGGAGGAAGATCTGCGTCACGATGAGTGAGCAGGAGTAGATCAGCATCGTGGCGAGGATGAAGAGGATTCCCCGGATGTCCAGCGCCTTCAGGAATGCGTCGTAGAATACAAGGGAACAACCCGAGATGACGAGGATGAGAGACAGCAAAACGATTTGGTTTGCCCTCATCCGGAGGAAGAGGATGGAGAGAAGGGTCACGACGACCGGATAGAAATAGAGGATCAAAGCGCTCGACGACGCGGGAATGTACATGAGGGCCTTGAAAAAGCAGGTGCTGCCGATGCCGTGGCCGACGGCGCCGAGAAGGAAGGCCTTGAGAAGGGTTTTCAGGTTTGCCCTGAGGAGCGACCGGTCCTTGAGGAAAAGATAAACGAAGAGGATGGCCGCGCCCGTGAGCCATCTGTACTGGAGGAGCTCCATTGCCTCCAGACCGGCCTGGTAGGAAAGCTTGACCAGGATGGCCAGCAGTCCGAAGGCTAATGCGGCGGAAACGGAAAAGGCGAATCCCTGGATCATCTCTGCGCCATTACGCCTTCTCGATCCGGATTTTTCCCGCGCCTTTGGCCTTGCGGAGAAGTTTCGCATCGTCGGTGATCCGGCCGATCAGGCAGACGGCGCTCGCCGGCACGGGGTCGGCGCCCGAGCTCATCGGCGTCGGGCCGAAGAAGATGGCCATCGCGTTTCCCGGCGGCCAGAAGCCGATATCGCCGACCTTGACCTTGGATGTTGCCGTCTCGTCGAGCCCGGAACGGACGGGGATCCCGAAGTAGAATTCATCGCCCCATTCATTCGGCGATGTTTCGATGGGGAGTTTTCCGGCGATCGTTTTGGCCAGATCCGTATCGGCCAGCTCCGCTGCGACAGTGATTTTACCCGCGGTAATCTTGATGGGCGTGGACATGACGTCACCTCTCGTTTTGGTTTTCCGCCGCGTCATCCAGGTGGCGGTTGCTGCGGATCATAGGTCCGCCGCGGAAAAATTTCAACCATTTCCTTCCCGGGAAATTATTGGATCGATCCCCCCAGTTAATTGTTGACAGACGGTTTTTTTTCTCCTATATAGCCGACCGTCTTAATTTTAATTTGTTTTTTTAATCGTTTCCCTTTAAAGAGGCATGCAACCTGTATCCTTGCTGATCACCGTCTGTAAAAGCTGGGGAAGTCCTTCTGCACCATCTCACAGGTTGCTCTTGGTCGATGGAGTCGTAAAAATCAATTTGGAGGTGGCTTGATGGCAGAGAAGTGGCATGCATTGAATGTGGAAGAGGTGGCCCGGACGCTGGAAACCGATCCCGAGCGAGGCTTGTCTGCGGTGGAGGTGGGCAAGCGCCACGAAAGTATGGGGTTCAATGAACTCAAAGAACGCCCCCCTGTTTCCTTCTGGACACGCCTGCTGGATCAGCTCAAGGGATTTGTCATCATCATCCTGATCGTTGCGTCGTTGGTTTCGGCTGCGCTCGGCGATTTCATCGAGGCCGCCGTGATCATGGCGATCGTCGTGCTCAATGCGGCGATCGGGGTCTTCCAGGAGAGCAAGGCGGAGGCGGCGCTGGCGGCGCTCAAGAAGATGGCGGCGCCGGAGGCGCAGGTGATCCGGGACGGCCATCGGACCACGGTGCCCTCGCGCGAGCTGGTTCCCGGCGACGTGGTTTTGCTGGAGGCGGGAAACGCAGTTCCGGCGGATGTTCGGCTCGTGGAAACGGCGAACCTCAAGGTGGACGAAGCATCCCTGACCGGGGAGTCGGTTCCTGTGAACAAACGGGCCGAAAAGATTCTGCCCGAGGACGCGGGTCTGGGCGATCGGACCAACAGCGCCTACATGAGTACGATGATCAACTACGGCCGCGGGAAGGCGATCGTGGTCAAGACGGGGATGAACACGGAGATCGGGCTGATCGCGGAGATGATCCAGTCCTTCGAGGAGGAGGAAACGCCCCTCCAGAAGAAGCTCAACCAGTTGGGGAAAACCCTGGGAATTGCCTGCCTGGGGATCTGCGCCCTGGTGTTCGCGATTGGTTTCGGCCGGATCATTATGGAGACCGGCTCTTTGACCTTCAACCGGATCATGATCGACAAGATTTTGGAGCTGTTCATGATCGCGGTTGCGTTGGCGATCGCCGCGGTGCCGGAAGGGTTGCCGGCGATCGTCACGGTCTGCCTGGCTCTGGGGATGCAGGAGATGGTCCGCCGCCACGCCCTGATTCGCCGCCTCCCGGCGGTCGAGACGCTCGGTTCGGCCACGGTGATCTGTTCGGACAAGACCGGGACGCTCACGCAAAACCAGATGACGGTGACGCGCCTCTGGGCGGACGGTCGCGACTACCAGCTCACGGGTCGGGGGTATGACCCAGTGGGCGAATGTCAGTTGGAGGGGGGGGATTGCGCCGTGTCTGCCCTGGAGCATTCCGTTCTTCAGGCGACGCTCCGGGCTGGAAGCCTGTGCAACGACGCCGATCTGGAAAGGGAGGAGAAGGACGGTTTGCGCTCCTGCCGCATGGTCGGCGATCCCACGGAAGGGGCGCTGGTCGTTGCCGCGGCGAAGGTCGGCTTCTGGCGCAACGAGTTGGAGAAGATTCATCCCCGCGTGGCGGAGATCCCCTTCGACGCCGACAGGAAGCGGATGACGACGATCCATGACCTGAATAAGGCGTCGAAGGAGGGGGGTGATGCGATCTCTTCGGCAGGCAGCGCCTATGTCGCCATCATCAAGGGGGCGCCGGACCTGGTCCTCAACTGCTGCACGCGGATCGAAACCATCGACGGGTCGGTTCCCCTGACGGAGGAGAAGAAGAAAGAGATCCTCGACGCGAATGCGCGGATGGCCTCCCAGGCGCTGCGTGTTCTGGCCATGGCCTACCGGCCGCTGGACGCCGTTCCGGAGGAACCGTCCGTGGCGGAGATCGAGAAGGGTTGCATCTTCCTGGGACTCCAGGGGATGATCGACCCGGCAAGGACCGAGGTGGCCCCCGCGGTGGCGCGGGCGAGAAAAGCGGGGCTCCGGACGGTCATGGTGACCGGTGATTACGCGGCGACGGCCGCGGCGGTCGCCAGGGAGATCGGCATCCTCCGCCCGAACGGGCGGGTGATCTCCGGCGCGGAGATCGAGGCGATGGACGATGAGGCGCTCCGGAAGATCATCCACGAGGTGGACGTCTGCGCGCGGGTGGCGCCCAACCACAAGGTGCGGATCGTGGAGGCCCTCAAGGCGCGGGGAGAGGTCGTCTCCATGACCGGCGACGGCGTGAACGACGCCCCGGCGCTCAAGCGGGCCAACATCGGCGTTGCGATGGGGATCACCGGGACCGACGTCACCAAGCAGACGGCGGACATGGTCCTCACCGACGACAACTACGTCTCGATCGTGAGCGCGATCGAGCAGGGGCGGATCATCTACTCCAACATCCGCAAATTCGTCTACTTCCTCATCTCCTGCAACCTGGCGGAGATCAGCATCATCTTCCTGGCGACGCTCTTCGGGTGGCCCTCGCCGCTGACGGCAATCCAGCTCCTCTGGCTGAACCTCCTGACCGACGGGGCACCGGCACTGGCGCTGGGGATGGAGAAGGGCGATCCGGACATCATGGACCGGCCGCCGCGGCCGCCCGAGGAGCCGGTGATCAATAAGGAGATGCTGGTCGGAACGGCCGTCCAGGCTATCGCCATCACCTCGGCGGTCCTGATCGCCTACTGGCGTGGGATGAACTGGGAAGCGGGGCAGGGGATGGGAGCGGACGTGGCCACGGCCGAAACGATGGCCTTCGTCACCCTGAGTCTGTCCGAGCTCCTGCGGGCCTACACCTCCCGGTCCGAGCGGTACCCGCTGCTCAAACTGGGTATCTTCACGAACAAATACATGCAGTACGCGGTGGGCCTCTCGATCCTCCTCATTCTGCCCGTCGTTTACATTCCCGGCCTCCAGCCGATTTTCGGCACGGTGCCCCTGACGGCGGCGGAGTGGATGCTGATCCTGCCGTTGGTCCTGGTTCCCTCGGTGGCCAACGAGGTTCAGAAGTACATCATGAACTATATCGACCGCCGCAAGCGGGAGGCACTCGCAGCCGAGCCGGCATAGCGCTGCATACCCGGCAGCGGTTTCCCTCACCCGGCGGGGTGAAGGAAACCGCTGCCCCGATTGTCCCGCCAATCGCTTCTAAAAAACGTTCCCGGAATTGACTTTCATTTATTGACAACCGGCCTCAATTTGGACAAGAGTGATTCTCGAACGGTTGATGGGGGCGATTAAAGATAGTCCCCTTGCGCAAGGGGAGCGGGAAATCCGGGTTTTGCCTGGGAGTCGTCTTTCGGAGAACACAACATTTTGAAAGGGGAACGAACATGAAAATCGCGGTGGTGGGTCTCGGGGGCGTGGGCGGTTATTTCGGGGGGAAGGTCGCCCTGAAACAGGCCGGTTCAGCGGAGCACAAGGTCGTTTTCATCGCACGGGGCGCGCATCTTGCGGCGATCCGGAAGGGAGGCCTGCTTCTCAAGACGGTAGAAGGCGAGTTCCGGGTCGCCCCCGGCCTGGCGACCGACGATCCCGCCGCGGCCGGACCCTGCGACCTCGTTCTGGTCTGCGTGAAGGAATATGCCCTGGATGAAGCCGCCGCCGGAATCGCCCCGCTTCTGCATGCGGAAACGGTCGTCCTTCCCCTCCTGAACGGCGTCGACATCGCCGAGCGGCTGCGAGCCATTCTCCCTCGGGGGGTGGTCCTGAGCGGATGCGTCTATATCTCCACCTTCATCGAGGCCCCCGGCGTCGTCCACCAGGTCGGGGGGACCTGCCAGCTCTTTTTCGGTCCGGACGACGGGAAGGCGGAGGCCTTCCGTCCGCTGGAAGCGCTCCTGAAGGAGGCGGGGATCAAGGCGGAGTTGACGGACCGGATCGGCGTTCACCTCTGGACGAAGTACCTTTTTGTAAGCCCGATGGCCGGCGTAACGTCGCTCATGGCGAAGCCCTTCGGCGCGGTCATGGCGGATGAGAAGGGAAAAGCGATGGTCCGGGGGCTGATGGAGGAGATCGGGCGTCTGGCGCAGGCCGGGGGGATCGCGCTTCCCGGGGACAGCGTGGAGACGGCACTCGTCAAGGTTGCCCGCTTCCCCTATGAGACAAAATCGTCCATGCAGTTGGACTACGAGAAGGGGGGGCGGACGGAGGTTGATCTCTTTATCGGCTACGCCGTCCGCGCCGGGCGCGCCCTCGGCATCCCCGTGCCCCTCCATGAGGAGCTCTACGCCGCCCTGAAAAAATAATTATTCCCGGTAGAGAGAGTTTTTCACGATGTAGCGGCGGACCTCGTCGGTGACCAGGTAGTGGACATCCTTTCCCTCCTTTGCCCGCTTCCGGATATTGCTGGAGGCAATGTCGAGGAAGGTGACCTCGCGGAAGCAGATCACATGCCCGGTAGGTCCGCGGAAGCCCCGAACACCCTCGTCATACGTAAACCGGGAGGCGAATTCGGGGGTGAGGATCTCCTCCAGCCCCCGGTGCATATATCCCGGCCGGGTCATAACGGCGAAGTGGCACATCAGGAGCAGCCTTTCCCAATCTTTCCAGGTCCGGATCGCATGGAAGGCGTCCTGACCGAGGATGAAGTAGAGATCGAGCTTTTCCAGACGGTACTTGTCCAGGAGATATTCCACCGTTTCCACGGAATAGGATGTCTTCTCCCGCCGGTTTTCCACGTCCGAGAAGGAGAAGTCCGGATTCCCCTCAATAGCGAGGCGGATCATCTGCTCGCGGTGGTAGAAGGGCGTGATCGCAGCGTTGAGTTTGTGCGGCGGCCGCGCCGCTGGAACGAAGATGATCCGGTTCAGATGGAAGATCTCCAGCATTTCTGATGCGCACCGGAGATGCCCGATGTGGATCGGATCAAACGTGCCCCCGAACAATCCCCATTTCATGCTCTGACCTGTCCGTTTCCGTAGACGATGAACTTGGCTGTCGTCAGTTCTTCCAGCCCCATCGGCCCAAAGGCATGGATCTTGGTCGTGCTGATGCCGATCTCCGCCCCCAGCCCTAACTCGAAGCCGTCGCTGAAACGGGTGGATGCGTTGACGAGGACCGTGGAGGAATTCACCTCCTGAAGGAACCGCTGCGCCCTGCCGTAGTTTTCCGTGACGATCGCCTCGGTGTGGAGCGAGCCGTACTTTTCGATGTGGGCGATCGCCTCGTCGAGGTCGCGGACCACGCGGACGGCGAGGATCAGGTCGAGGTATTCCCGATACCAGTCCTCCTCTGCGGCCGCCTCCACCTCCGGCAGGATCGCCTTGGTTTTCCCGCAACCGCGGATTACGACGCCGGCCTCCCGGAGCTTCCCGGCCGCGAGCGGCAGGAACACCCCGGCGACGGCCTCATGGACGAGTAGCGTCTCCATCGCGTTGCAGACCCCGGGCCGCTGCGTTTTGGCATTCATGCAGATCCGAACGGCCATGTCGAGGTCGGCGTCCTCGTCTACGAAGACGTGGCAGACCCCCTTGTAGTGCTTGATCACCGGGATCTTCGAATCCCGGACTACGGCGCGGATCAGCTCCTCTCCGCCGCGGGGGATGATCACATCGATGAACTCCTCCAACTGGAGCAGTTCGTAAACGGCCTTCCGGTCGGTTATGGGGACGACCTGGATCGCCGTCTCCGGGAGGGCAAGATCCAGGAGGACATCCTGGAGGGTCCGGGCGATGGCGAGGTTGGAATGGATCGCCTCCGAGCCGCCGCGGAGGATGACGGCGTTCCCCGATTTCAGACAGAGGGCGGCCGCGTCCGCCGTGACGTTCGGGCGGGATTCGTAGATGATGCCGACGACCCCGAGGGGGATGCGCATCCGGCCGACGAGGAGGCCGTTAGGCCGCCGCCACATGGACGTGACCCTGCCGACGGGATCGGGCAGGGCGGCCACCTCGGCGAGTCCCTGGGCGATCCCCGCGATGGTCGCCTCCGTAAGCGTCAGGCGGTCGATCATTGCCGGGGAAAGGCCGAGATCCCGCGCGTGGGCGAGATCCTTTTTGTTTTCCCGGATCAGGCGATCCCCGCTCCGGACGAGGGCGTCCGCCATCGCAGCGAGCGCCCGGTTCTTGACATCCGTGGAGGTTCGGGCGAGGACGGAGGATGCCCGTCTGGCCTGCCGGCCCATCTCCGTCATCTGTGATGCGATATCCGTCATGATTTTCATTTCCTTAACAAACTGTATGTTCCGGGGCCTGGGGACACCTTGCCGCAAGGTGTCCCCAGGCCCCGGAACATGTCCCCGGAATATACGGACTTTTTACGAAGCTGTCTATATTAGACATTGACAACTCCGGCGGTATTCATATAAAACCGCCCATCTGCCGGAAAAGGGCACCGATAATGTACAGGACGCCTCGGAACGTGTCAAGGCCATTTGGCGTTTATAGAGAGCCTCAAGCATGACGGCTACGTAAAAAGTCCGGATGCAGCGTTGCGCTTCACCCTTCGTCGTTGCAGCGTACGCCAAAGTACGCCTCACTACTCAGGGCTCACGCGCCTTGCCTGCGGAGCTTTTTACGAAGCCGTCTCAGATCGAAGGCTTTTGGGACTTTTCTTTACGAGTTGGTCGAACATGAGCAGGGAAAACATCCGCGTCAGGGCGGGGAAGCGGGCCTATGATCTCATCCGTGCGGGCGGTTTCAGTCTGGACCGCATCGCGACCTATTTCGGACCGGCCGGCGGTCCCCGCTGGCTGGTTGCAAGCGGTTTCGATCTGACGCTCCTCCGGGAGGGCCTGCTCGGCCGGCGGCAGCCGGTCTGGCTCGTCGGCGCCTCTGCCGGGGCCTGGCGTTTCGCGGCCTGGCTGCAGCCGGAGGCGGAAAAAAGCTACCGCGCCCTGATGGAGGCTTACATCGCCGCCACCTACGGGCGGAAGGACACCCCGGCGACAATCCTCCAGTCCCTGGTCGCGATCGTCAACAGCTATATCGATGACGACGCCCTTTCCTTTGCGCTCGCCTGCAAACCCTACCGCCTGGCGATCCTGACCTCCCGGGCGGAAAACCTCACGGCCTCCGAACGGCCCTGGGTGCAGAAAATGGGCTTCATTCTCGGCTTCCTGGCCAACGCACTTAATCCGGGGCTGATCCACCGCTTTGCCGAGCGGACCGTTTTCTATCACAGCGCGCAGCCCCCCGATTTCTGCCTGCACAAGTGGTTCCGCGGCCGCTGCTTCCCGCTTTCCGAGGTCAATTTCAAGGCCGCCCTGGTTGCCTCCGGCGCGATCCCCATTGCCGTCGCCGGCGTGCGGGACATCTTTGGCGCCCCGGACGGCGTTTACCGGGACGGAGGGCTGATCGACTACCACATCAACCAGGATTACCGGACGCGAAGCGGTGGGTTGACCCTCTTTTTTCACCACCAGGAGCGGATCATCCCCGGCTGGATGGACAAGAAACTCAAGAAACGCCGCCCGCCGGACGAGTTCCTCGACTCCGTCGTCATGGTCTATCCGTCGGCTGATTTTGTGGAGAGTCTCCCGGATGGCCGGATCCCGGACCGCGGCGATTTCGAGACCTTCATCGACGATCCGGCAACGCGGGTTGCGAACTGGCGGCGGACGGTCGAGCTGTCCGCCCCGCTCGGCGAGGAGTTTCTGGAGATGATCGCGAGCGGCCGTCTGAAGGATGCGGTGGAAAGGCTTTGACGGCTGCGCGCCAGGAACTCGGGGACAGATTTCAGGGAACACGGGGACAGATTTCAAATCTGTCCCCGTGTTCCCTGCGCAGGAAGAGGTCTTTGCATGCAGAATTCTGGAATCGCCCGCCGGATCGAATCTCTGAAGAAGATCCTGAGGCGCTGTGTCCTCTGCCCGCGGATGTGCCGGGTCGACCGGATCGCAGGCGTTCAGGGATTCTGCCGTCTCGACGCCCGGATGGTCATCAGCAGTGCGCTTCCCCACCACGGCGAGGAGCCGCCGCTCTCGGGAAGCGGCGGCGCGGGGACGATCTTCTTTTCCTCCTGCAACCTGAAGTGCATCTACTGCCAGAATTACCAGATCAGCCATTCCCCGGCGGGAAGGCCGGTTTCTGCCGATGAACTGGCCGGGATCATGCTGGATCTCGAGGCCCGGGGATGCCACAACGTCGAGCCGGTCACGCCGACGCCCCACCTGGCGGGGATCATGGAGGCGCTCGGAATCGCCCGGACACGGGGGCTGCGTGTTCCTTTCGTCTTCAATTGCGGCGGTTACGAGCGGCATGAGATCCTCCGCCTGATCGACCGGAGGGTCGAGATCTACCTGCCCGATTTCAAATACGGTCTGGATGAGGCGGGGGAGAGTTGTTCCGGCGTGCCGGACTACCCGCGCCACGCATTGAACTCCCTCCGAGAGATGGTCCGCCAGGTTGGCGACGCCCTCGAGATCGAGGACGGCGTCGCGCGGCGGGGCGTCCTCGTCCGCCATCTCATCCTGCCGGGGATGACGGACAACAGCCTGGCGGCGCTGAAGCTGATCCGGGAGGTCTCCCCGTCTATCCCGTTGAGTCTGATGGCCCAGTACACGCCGATCACGGCCGTCCGGAGCCATCCCCTCCTCGGCCGGCGGGTGACGCGGGAGGAGTACGAGAGGGTGGTCAACGCCGCGCTCGACATGGGCTTCGAGGAGCTCTACACCCAGGCGGTCGACGACCGGGCGCTCAACCCGGACTTCGCGCGGGAAAAGCCCTTCGCCTGGGAAGGAAACTGACGATATCTGACTTTTTTGAATCCCGGCTGGATTCCGGTGGTCCCGACGACAAAGGGTCTTGACACACAATAACCGTCTTCCTATACTCGACCCGCCAGAAGCAAATTCTCAGAGGAGGGAAAAGATGCCGTACGCCACGACCGACGACGGAGTGAAACTTTACTGCGAGGAGACCGGGTCAGGCACGCCGGTTGTTTTCGTGCATGAATTCGCCGGCGACCTGTGCAGTTGGGAGCCGCAGATCAGGCATTTCGGCAGGCGCTATCGCATCATTGCCTTTAACGCGCGCGGCTATCCGCCCTCCGACGTGCCGGAAGAGGTCTCCTGTTACTCTCAGAACCGCGCCGCCGATGACATCGCGGCGGTGATGGACCATTTCGGAATCGAACGTGCGCATGTTATCGGCCTGTCGATGGGCGGTTTCGCCACGCTGCACTTCGGTTTTCGCCATCCGGCGCGCGCCCTCTCGCTGACCGTCTGCGGATGCGGCTACGGCGCCGAGCCGTCGCAGCGCGAGCAGTTTCGATCGGAGGCGGAGAGGATCGCCGGCGTGATTCGGAGCCAAGGCATGGCCGCCTTCACCGACCAATATGCATACGGTCCCAGCCGCGTGCAATTAGAGAACAAGGACCCGCGGGGATTTGCTGAATTCAAGAGCCGGCTGGCCGGGCATTCCGCCGTCGGTTCGGCCAACACGATGCTCGGCTGCCAGCGGGAACGGCCGTCGCTCTATGATCTGGTGGATCGGATGAAGGCGCTGGCCGTGCCGACGCTGATTATGATGGGCGACGAGGACGGGCCATGCCTTGTGCCCGGGATCCTGATGAAACAGAACATTCCGACGGCGGCCATGGCCGTGATGCCGAATTGCGGGCACGCCATCAACGTGGAGGAACCGGACGGCTTCAACGCGATCGTCGGCGACTTCCTGGCCCAGGTGGACAGCGGCCGCTGTCCCAGCCGCGATCCCCGCGCGGTGACGGCGTCGATCACCGGTGTGCGTTAAAGGATCGGGAGACTGCAGCAGTATTCCGAAAATACCGTTTTCAAGCCCCTGGCCTGAGAATAGGCCACGGTGGCTTCATCCGGATATGCGATTCCATTCAGGCCGCAGTCGATGGCATCCATCTCGGTCCGTCGTTTGTATGAACCCGGCGGCCGCGCGCAACCAAGGGTTATCGAAGTGGCGGGATTTAAAATTCGTGCAGTGGCCATGATTTCGGCCGCCTCATCCGTCGACGGCGGCTGGATCCCTGCCATCGCGGTTCCGCAGGCGGGGGCCAGGATGACCAGCACGATCGTTTCGGGATCCGCCTGCCGGATCATCTTGAGGGACCGCCTTTCTCCCCGGATTTGACCGAAGTGCAGGCCGATGACGATATGCGGGGCGATGTTTAAACCGGCGTCGCGGCAGCAGAGCATGGATTGGAGATAATCGCCCGGCTTCCGGTCGAGGTGGCAGACCTCGCGGATCGTTGCCTCATCGCCGATCACGTCCATCAATACCTGATCCACCCCGGCCTCTTTCAGCATGAAGGCCGTTTTCCGTTGGATCAGCCCGCCATGCGCCAGCACTTTGATCCCCATCCGTTTGGCATAACCCATTACTTCCGCAAAGGGCTGCAGCGGGACTTCCCCGTCCGCATTGCTGCCTCCGCTCACCAGAATGCCCCGGCAACCCTTTTCCAGCAGCTTGTCGACGACCCTGCGCATCGCCTGCGGGTTGGCCGCCCCGATCATGGTCTTCAACAGCGCGCCTTCGCAATGGGCGCATCGGCAGGCGCAGGCCTCCCCGGTGACGCTGAGATGGGCAAAGGAAAAGGGACGGTTCGAAAAATAGACGTTGTCGTAGTGCTTGGCCCCGGGGACTGAAAACCCTATTTCCGGCTTGAACCCCTGCCGGATTTTCCAGGCCTGTTGAATCATTGCCCGAAGGTTAGTCATGGCATTCGGCTCTATCAACATGGCGGATTCGTGTTCCGGGGAGACGATGCGATCCGCTGCGCGGCTTCCGCATCATGTCCCCGACTTCCACGATCCGGGGACACGTTCCGATCCCTTTGGGCTTGGGGACACCTTGCGGCAAGGTGTCCCCACATGTCCCCGAATCCTCATTCCTCATCCCGGATTTGGGGAAGAATCCTCCGGATCTCCTCCGGTCCGGGCTGGTAGGGGTAATTCCGCATCGGCTCGCTGGCCCGTTCATTGCCGAAAGGCCGGTTGCAGGCCAACCGGCCTTCTGAATCCGGGCAACCCGAGGTCATGAAAGCCTCCCCTGTTTGAAGGCAGGGTCCGATATCCAGACCAAAATCGATGATCCGCCCTTCGCGTGAAAAATGGATATCGGGGATATCGGCGAGGCCCTCATTGATCAGGTAACGCGCCAGTTGTATCCGGCGGTATTTCCCCAGAGGCGGCTGCGGATGGTGTTGCAGGATGCTGCCGCCCTCGGGGAAAAATGAAAACAGGTGGGTCATGGCGCCCATGCGGTAAGCTTTTGCGATGGTATGGACCATCTGTTCTTCGGTCTCGCCCAGGCCCGTGATCAGGTGAACCCCCGCCATGTAACGGCCGAATACCTCGACCGAATCGGCTACGCATCGCCAGAAAAGGTCCCACCGGTGGGGGCCGCCGACCCCGGCCCCCCGGTGCCGGTCAAACAGTTCTTCCGTTGCCGCATCGATGGCAATGCCCGCCCGGTCGGCGCCCGCTGACCGGATTTTTTGCAGATCCTTCTTGCCATCTATGACGGTCGGCGACAGCAACCCGCTGACGGGAAGGCCGGTGTTCTGCCGCACTTGGCGTACGACTGCGCAGGCATCCTCAATGGCATGGTCGTGGGTAATCATCGATACGCACGCCCGCTTGAAGGGGTGCCTTCCGCCTCCGATCCGCTCCAGGATGTCCGTCAGCGGATACGCGGGCCATTTGACCCGGATAAATGTTTTAGATCCCTCCGCCCGGGCGCTGCGGGCCAGTCCGCAAAAACTGCACGAGGCCCGGCAACCGCCGGCATACGTCAACAGCAGATTGAGGCAGGTGCACCTGATATTGGGCATGAACCGGCCCGGTTCCAGGCCCAGGGATATTGCCCCCGCGAGGCTGGTCTGGACGAATTGCGGACTTTCCCTATCGGATGGCATGGACTTCCCTTCCATTGGATTCGTTGCGACCCTCGTCGGAGATCGCCAGACAAAGCGCGTGATAGAAATCATCAGCCGCTACGCCCGGAATCTTCACATCGTTGCCGGTAAAAAAACGGCGCACCGTTGCCAGAACATCGGCCGGTCTGCTGGAGGAATTCTTGAGAGCGGCCTCCAGATCCAGGATGCTTCGTTTCGGGTAGGCGAAAAAATCACCGGTGATAAAAGCGCTCTTGATGAGCCGGCGCGGATGATCGATACGGAGCGAAATCCTGATCAATCCTCCCGGGGTTTTATAGTCTGCTATGGTCAAATTGCTTTCCTGCGACGCACGCGTTCCTCTGATCCACTTCTCGGATTGGAATTTCGGCAATTCCTCGACCATCAGCGTTCCTTCATATTCGGTCAGGCCGCCCGGTTCCAGTTCCACTCTTAGAACTTCGGCGAAAGCCTCCGCCATGGCCTTTTTGATATCCGGCATTGGGGGCACATGGCCCAGTGCCTCCCGCAGACAGATCACGCGTTCTTTAAACGACCGGATTTGTTTGTCTTCCAGTTTCTTTAAGGGCAGTTTCAGGCAGGCGATCATCGTATCCACATCGAAATCGGTCAGCAGGGTGCCGTGGTACAGCAGGGAATTCCCCATCTCCGTACCGCCAGTGCCGGAAATCTTGCGTCCCCCCACCTCGATGTCATTCAGGGGGCGATAACGGGCGTCTATCCCCAGTTTGGCGAGGCCGGCCACAACGCTTTCGCACATCAGCCGGTACAAATCCTCCCGTCTTTTGGGTATGCCGGGGGTATCCTTCAACGCAAATATCTCCCATCCCAACTGTCCCTCGTCCATGTATATACTTCCCCCGCCGCTGATGCGGCGGTTGATGTCTATTCCATGAGCCCGGCAGTATTCTGTTTCCACCTCCAATTCCACGGCCTGGTGGTAGCCTACCAGCGCACAATGGGGAGAAAATTGCAGAAAGTGCAGGGTATTCGGGATCAGATCCCGTCTGCGGGCGGTCAGGATCACCTGCTCCAGGGTCATATTGTTCGCCGCCGGCAGTTCGCCGGTATCGAGGAGCCGCCAAACCTGTCTCATAAGGTTACATCATCCTTCTCTTTTAGACGGATTCTCTCCTCAATCCAGGTTTTGTAAGCGCCGGAATCCATCAGCAGGGCTATCTCGTTTCGATTGGCCGTCTCCATCCGGTACAACCATCCCCGGCCGAAGGGATCGGCATTGACCTGATGCGGGTCGGCCTCCGCCTCGCGGTTGGTCTCCACGATCACTCCCGAGACCGGCGCCAGGAGGCTGCCCACCCATTTGCCCGACTCGATGGAACCGCACCGGCCGCCCTGCCGGACGACCGTGCCGGCGGGGACAAACTCCAGGTAAATAATGTCGCCGATATTGCTCTGCCCATAGTCAGTCAGCCCTATCACTGCCTCTTTAGCAACCTTTATCCAGAAGTCATTGCTGTCATAGAAAAGATCATCGGGGATCGCCCTTTTCTCCATTTGCATACTTTTCCCTTCTCATTGAACTTCATGCCCTTACAGGCAAAGCCGGCTCCATTGCATCATTGCCGGCTGTGATCTCTGCCGCAATTCCATCTCTGACGAGTACCGTGTTATACCCCTGTTCCGCGGTCTGCTGCGCCAGGAGATATAACCCCTCGGCTATTTTTACCTTGCGTCCGGCGGGTCTGCGTCCGGGCAGATTCAACCACTCCCGGGAAGTAAGTCGTTCCCCGACCCGTCGGGCAGTTTCCAGCAACTCCGCATCCGGATCGCGCGGGGACAGATCGCCCAGTTGCCCTTCAAAACCGGCAATAAGGTTGGCCGCCAGAGTGGAATATTCCACCGGATATTCGAGACAATCCGCCAGCGTGATGATATTGGCCCGCATGATCCGGTACAGATGCCGGCGATAGGTCTCGTCGGGAACCTTGAGTGCCCGGCTCATCGTTACGAAATCAAAGTCCAGCAGGATGTTTCCCACATACGCCGCGCAACGCCCGATCTCCCCCGACCCGTTCCCCGAATATTTCTTTCCCCCGGCCGTGATATCTGCTGGCGCCCTCAATTCCGCGGCGATTCCCAGATTCCGATACACGGAAATGGCGGGTTGCAGGAACTTTTCGTAAAAGCGATGCCTGCGTAATGGAAGCAGGGGGTTATCCCGTCTCAAGACCAGTTGAAAAAAAAGTTGGCGGTCATCCAGGTAAACGACCCCGCCTCCGGTCTCGCGCCTCAACAGCGGAATCCCGTGTTCCCGACAGTAGGACTGGTCAATTTCGTAATCCAGGTCGTCGTGCAATCCCAGGCAGATATAGGGCGTGGTCGGGTAACAGATGACCAGCCCTTCGAGGCCCAGCAAGGCCAGGGCATGATAGATGCTTTGTGACTCGATCCACCCCACCGGTCCCAGGTGATACAAATCCACTGCCTTGAACCTCCCGCCCTGACTCCTCACGGATCGCCGCTTTACCCCATCGCTTCCAGGATGAGTTGACTGACATCCATCACCCTCACCGGCAGTTTGGCCTTGCGGACGGCCGCGGTCAGCATCTGTTCGCATTGCTGACAGGCTGAAACGACGACCGTCGCCCCGACGGCCCTGATCTCCTCGGTTCTGAGCCGGGCGATTTCCGCCGCCAGATCGGCATCGACGCTCTGCAGATTGCCGCCGCCGCCGCAGCAGAGCGCCTGTTCGCGGTGGTGCGGCAGTTCAACGAAACGGACACCCGGAATGCCCCGGATGATTTCCCGGGGGGTCTCATAGATCCCGCCGTTGCGGCCCAGGTCGCAGGGGTCATGATACGTTACGGTCTCGGCCAGCTCATGCATCGGGATGCGTCCCTCCCGGATCAGGCAGGCAAGGTATTCCGTCGTGTGCAATATCTCCAGGTTATAGCCCTGCAATGCCTCCCGGCTGTCATTTTTCCAGACGTGATAACAGGAGGCGCAGCTGGCCACCAGGGTATGGATGCCCAGTTCCTTGATTTTATCGACGTTGTGCCGGATGAATGTCCTGGAATCATCGACAAATCCGGTGCTGATCAGCGGAAAGCCGCAGCACCATTCTTCTCCGCCCATCGTGGTGAAATCGACCCCGGCCTCTGTAAATATCTCGGCGATGGCCAGGGGGATCTGGGCGGCCTGCGGAAAGAAAGAGGAAACGCAGCCTACGAAATAACCGACCTCCGCGCCCGCCCGCGGCTCCAGCGCATCAGGATCATCCAGATCCTGGGCCCATTCCAGCCGATCCTCATTGGGAAAGGTTGAAATATTCTTCCGGGCGAGCAGGTTGTCCCGCATGGCCCTGTAGGCCTGCGGCTCCTGACCCAGATCGACGATGCGTTTCCGCAATTCCAGCCACATCTTCCGGGTGTCAATCGCGGTGGAACACTCGCCGGCGCAGGCCCCGCACAGCGTGCATTGCGCCATCCGGCGCACAAACTCCGCAGGGAGTCCAGCACGGCTCCCGTACGAAAAGATCTCCTTGGCCATGGCGATCTTGCCCCGAGGGGCCGCCGACTCCCAGCCTACCACATTATAAACCGGACAGGCGCTCCGGCAATAACCGCAGCGGCCGCAGATCAAGGCTTCCTTTTCCAGACCGGTGAATGGTTTTACTACTAATTTTTCACTCATCGGCGGCCGCTCCTTCCCGCAACGCGCCTCACTGCGGCCAGGACTTCCATACCCGCGGCAAAACTAAATGGATTCAAGATAAAAGGCGAGCGGTAAACCTTGCCGGGATTCATGATCCCCCGGCTGTCAAGTATCCGCTTTCTCCGCCTCAGTTCGTTCAGTTGCGGAGGAGTGAATATCCGGCCCAGGTACGGGGTATTCCACAATCCCACCCCGTAGGGACAGCCCCCGTGGCGGCGTCCCACATCGTGTATTTTCTTGACCAGGCTCAGATCAAGCACATATCCAAAGGTTCCGGTTTCATCCGCATGGAACAGCGTCATCACGGTGGCCCGATCCGGTGTAACCCCGTGACCGTAGGAGATGAGATCCAGGCCGTAACGGCCCGCCATTTTTCGAATATCGGACAGATAACCGGGAAGGGCTTTGATGGGGAGCCAGATCTCACTGCCCAAAACAGACGGTCCGCCTCTTTTCAAACGCAGCGCATTGAATTTTTCTTCCCATTCACGTTGGGTGATTTCCGCGGGAAAAAGACGAATCGCCGAATCGGCCCCGACCAGCGAGGTAACCTTATCCTGCGCTTGTCGGAGCTCTTCTTCGCTTCCTTCATAATCGATTCCCAGCGTGTGGGCCGCCGCCGCATCGGCCGGGGAAAATCCCAGGGAGCGCATGGCCAGCGCGTACCGATCGTCCGCAAAATGCACGTTATAGGGTACAGGCCGGGCATGAATGACAGCCTCCAACGCGCGACCCATTTTCCCGGCATCGGGGAACGCGATCAGAAAATGTTTCATCAGGGTCGATTTGCGAATCTCCAGTTCCAACCAGGTTATGATGCCCAGGGTTCCCTCGGAAGCCGCAAACCAGGTCAGAGGCGGTTCCGTATCCCGGGTCAGCCGGCGGATCTCACCGGTCGGCAGCACCGCTTCGACCGCCCGGACCTGGGAAAGCAGGTTGCCGTATTTCAGGCTGCCGATGCCGTAACCCATCATGCTGAACCAGCCGCCGATGCTGGCCGCCGGCGCGCTGCTGGGGAAGGATTTTGTTGCGTACCCCAGCGGATTCAGATATTGATCCAGTTCAAGCCAGGTCGTTCCCGCCTTCACCGTGACCGTCATCGCGGATGCATCCAGACCCGCCACTCCTTTGATGAGGTTGAGGTCCATCACGATGCCGCCTTGAACCGGAACCGAATTAAAATAAACCGTCGAGGCGCCGGCCCGGGGGGTGACCGGGATATGGTTGGCGAAGGCCAGTTTCAGAATCTCGGCCGCTTCCCCCGCATCGGTGGGACGGACGATCAGGTCAGGCAGGGTATTGAACAGGGGGTTCACCAGCAATGCCGGCACGGGGGCCATGTCGCGTGAATAAAGGCCGCATTCAAAGGGGGAATCGGTGGCCCTGTCGCCGAATCGCTGTTTGATTTGTTCCAGCGCCTCGTTTTTCATTCCTTATCTCTCTTTCCCCGATCCCGCCTTATCTGGGATGTTTCGCGATTTCACTTTTGAGCCAGTCGGCCGCCCGGTCTCCCCTGAGAAGTTTGGCCAACCCTCCGGAGAGGTCGGCGGGTTCCAACACCGCAATCCATCCCCCGTGGTACGGATCCGTATTCAATATCCCGGGATTTAAGGCCAGATCCTTATTGACATCGACGACCAGCGATTGCATGGGGACCAATATCTTGCCGGCCCATTTGCCGGATTGCAGCGTGCACATGGTCTTGCCCTCTTCCATATCCTTGCCGGCCCGGGGCACCCGGATAAAGGTGATTTCACCCGCCATCTGCTGCATGAAATCCGTGACCCCGATCCGGATGCGGTTGCCTTCTACCCTCACCCAGGCGTGGTCGGTGGTGTAAAAGAGATCATCGGGCATTTCATATCGATCGATTTTTGCCATGATTTTTGACGGCCTCCTTTTCCCGTTTATTCGCGCCTGTTTTTGAAAAAATACGTTCCGCGTGATAGGAGCTCCGCACCAGGGGTCCGGCACTCACCTCTGTAAAACCCATATCGCAGCCGATTTTTTCCAACCTTTTGAAGGTGTCCGGGTGGATATACTCCATGACGGGATGATGGACGGGGGAGGGACTCAGGTACTGACCCAGCGTGAGCATATCGCAATGGGCCGCACGCAGGTCTTCCATGACCTTGATCACCTCACTGTTCGTTTCCCCCAGTCCCAGCATGAGACCGGACTTGGACCATATGCCGCTTCCTAATTCATGAACCCCCCGCAACAGGGCCAGGGAACGGCTGTAGAGGGCCTGCGGTCGGACGGAAGGGCAGAGCCGAGGAATCGTTTCCACATTGTGATTGATCACGTCCGGTCCGGCATCGATCACCCGGCGCAGGGAGGCGATGCTTCCCATAAAATCGGGAATGAGCACTTCAATGGTGGCTTCAGGCATCTCATAGCGAACGGCCCTGATGGTCGCCGCGAAATGGCCCGCGCCCCCGTCGGCCAGGTCATCCCTTGCAACCGAGGTAATTACTACATGTCTCAGACCCAGGCGCCGGGCGGCTGAAGCGACAGCCTTCGGCTCATCCGGATCCACCGCCGAAGGACGCCCGTGAACAATCGCACAAAACCTGCAATTCCGGGTGCAGACATTGCCCAGGATCATGAAGGTGCAGGTTTTGCCGGCGAAACACTCGCCGATATTCGGGCAATCGGCGTCTTCACAAACCGTATGGAGACGGCCCGCGTCCAGCAGCCGTTTCATTTGGTCCAGGGATTCGGCGTCGGGCGCCTTCAGGGTTAGCCAATCCGGTCTATTCATACAGGGTTGTGCACTCCCCCTGCCATCTCCATCACCTTTTCCAGGCTGATGTCTTTTAGAGTCAGGTTGAATATTCTGCTCAACTGCCTGCGCATTTCTCTTTTTACCGGAGCCATATCTATCGGATAACCCAGAAGTTCCTCCATGGAAGTGACCCCCAGCGTGGAAATTCCGCAGGGAACAATGAATGAAAAATGGCGCAGGTCCGGGCAAACATTCAGCGAAACGCCGTGCATCGTCACCCAATGTTGAATTCCTATGCCCTCGGCGCCGATTTTCGCGGCGCCAGCCCACACCCCGGGATAATCCGCTTTGCGCCCGGCCGCGATACCGAAAGATTCCAGGGTGCAAATCAGCGTTTCTTCCATCCGGCGGGCATATAAATGGACATCGCGCCCGAATTCGTTGAGATCCAGAATCGGATAACAGACCAGTTGCCCCGGCCCGTGGTAGGTGATATCCCCGCCCCGATCGGTTTCATAGACCTTGATTCCTTCCTGATCCAAAAACTGATCACTGACCAGGATATGGTCGAAACCGCCCTTTCTTCCGATGGTCAAGCAGGGATGATGCTCCAGCAGAATGACGGTATCCGGTATGGTTCCGTTCCTGCGGGCCTGATTCAGTTTCTTCTGTAATTCGAAAACCTTCCCGTATTCTTCCATCCCCATTTCCAAACAGTATCCCGGTGTAGTCACATCGAGACCTTTGCGTAACTTGGAAATCGGATCCCGGAAGCGCGCATTGGAGATTTTTCGGGGCACCCTGCCCCCGCAGCGTAGCGCCCGCAAAGACGACTGCTTGAGCGCGAAGCGCGAGTTTCGTCTTTGCAGCGAAGCGAGGAGGCGCAGGGTCGAAAAATGTCCAGCGCGCGAAGGGATCACGATTTCCAAAGGTCTCATCATCATCCCCTGATCATAGAAATTTCTGGAGGTGATTGCAAAATGGTCCGTTCTCTCCGAACGCTCTGTCGGGATATGGTTTTTCAAAGCCGTTGGAACCGGATTCCCGCTTCGGGATTGTTGCAGGAATGACGGGATGGGAGTTCTGCAATGGCCTCTATTCTTCAAAGGTATCCAGGGCCTTTAGAACAGTGGTTGAGAGGTACGCCATGGATGGAGATCCGCCAAAGGCAACGGCCACCGAGCAGGCCTCCAGGATTTCTTCCCGGGTTGCCCCTTCGTTCAGAGCCTGTTTGACATGAAGGGTCATGCAGTATTCACAGCGGGCGTAAAGCGCAATGCCCAGTCCGATAAGCTCCTTATATTTGCGTTCCAGTTCGCCTTCCACATAGGCGGCCTGGTCCATCCGCACAAATGCCGCGCTCAATTCCGGAGCTTCGTCTCCTAAAGTGGCCATACCCTTGCCAAGATCGGCCATGAGTTCGTCGGGATCTTTGACCATTCGCACTACCTCCAACTTTTTTTGGTTACTGGAAAATCCTTCGGGGATTTTCAACAGTTTTTTTAATCCATGACCCAGCCGCCATCGACATTAATGGCCTGTCCTGTGGTATAATTGGATGCATCCGAAGCAAGGAAGACAACCATTTGGGCGACATCTTCCGGTTTTCCCATTCTTGATATCGGGAGGTCTTCGATTGGATAAACGAAACCCTTTGACATATCTGTTTCGATCCCGCCCGGCGCTATGGCATTCACATAAATTCCGTAACAACCGGCGTCTTTGGCGACCCATTTGGTGAAGGCAATGACACCCCCCTTTGCGGCCGCATAGGCAGGACCGGAGCGCCCGCGTTTGCCTTCAATACCAGCCCCTTTCTTGGATACAGCCCCGCCGATCTTTCCGGAGATCGACGCGATGTTGACGATCTTTCCGGATCCGTTCTTCTTCATATGCGGGAAGACGGCCTGGGTGCAGAAGAAGGTCCCTTTCATGATGGTATTTACATCCCTGTCCCATTGTTCTTCCGTGAGTTCTTCAAGGGGAACCCGCTGGCACGTCCCGGCATTATTCACCAGGATATCGATCTTCCCAAATTTCTCAATGACTTGTGCAACCATATTCAGGACATCCCCTTTTTGGGATACATCCGTCTTTATTCCGAGGGCTTGCCTATCGAGGGATTCTATTTTACGAACCGTTTCTTCCATCGGGATGATGTCCGTCACACAAACATGGGCGCCTTCTTTGGCCAAAGCAATGGCGCATGCCTGGCCAATACCCCTGGCGCCACCGGTTACGATGGCGATTTTATCTATCAATTTCATATTACTCCTTTATGACAATAAGTGATTCAGCAGGTTAAATGGCCCTGCAAGTCAGTCCGCCATCCACGACGATTTGCGCTCCGGTGATATATTTGGCCTCATCCGAGGCGAGAAACAGGGCGGCATGGGCGACGTCCCAGGCATCTCCCATCTTTCCTGTGGGGCACTTTTTGTTCCGGATTTCGATCATTTTCTGTATGTCTCCGGCCGCATAAAAATCCTTAAGCGGCTCACGAATCAGCGGCGTGTCCATCAAGCCGGGAAGAATGGAGTTGGCGCGGATATTTTTGTCCGCATATTGAAGCGCTATCCCTTGCGTCAATCCGAGGATCCCCGCCTTGCTCGCATAGTAGGTGATATAGGGGATGCCGACGTAACGGATCGCGGCCACGGAGGAAATATTGGTGATCACGCCTCCTCTCTGATTTTCCATATGCGGAAGCGTATATTTGCACGTCAAAAACATGCTCTTCAGATTGATCGTCATCACACGGTCCCAGGTCTCCTCGCTGGTTTCCGCAAGCCCGCCCAATACGACGATGCCCACATTGTTATGAAGGATGTCGATCCGGCCGAAGGTCCCGATGCATTGATCGACCATCGATTTGACCTCGTCCGGCCTGGAAACATCCACCTTCATCACCGTGCAAACCCCGCCTTCCTGGTCGATGATCGATTTTGTGTCTTCAGCCGCGGCGGGATTCAAATCCACCGCAAAAACCTTTGCCCCCTCACGGGCAAACAGCACCGCTGTGGCCTTGCCGTTTCCCCAACCCGGCCCGATGGATCCGGCGCCTGTGACGATGGCCACTTTGTTTTTCAATCGGTCTCCCATGGTCTTAAGCCTCCCGCAAACGGATTCAAGTCCCTTATCTCCCCCCCGCCCCCAGCGTCACCTGGGGCAGCCAGAGGATGATTTGAGGATAAACGACGCATAGGAACAGTCCCACGGCCTGAAGAATCACGAACGGAATAACGCCCCGGTAGATGTCCCAGGTCGTGATCTCCGGAGGCGCGGACCCCTTCAAGAAAAAGATCGCATAGGCAAACGGCGGCGTCAGAAAGGACATCTGCAGGTTGACGCAGACCAGCATGCCGAACCAGAGTTGGTCAAATCCCAGTTTCGTGATCACGGGCAGGAAAACGGGCACGACGATGAACAGGAGGGCCTGCCAGGAGATAAAAAATCCGCCGATGAACAGGATGAACATCATGACGAACAGCACAAACCATTTCCCGAAGGGGAGCCCGATCAACAGGTTCGCCACCAGGGTTCCGCCCCCCAGGTAGAGAAAGACGGCGTTGAAGATGCCGGCCCCGATGATGATAAAAAATACCATCGATGAGACGATCAGGGCTGAATAGGCGGATTCTTTCACATTTTTGAAGTTTAACTCACGATACACCGCCGCCAAAATCAGTGCGCAGAGCGCCCCAACCCCCGAGGCCTCGGTCGGAGAGGCAACGCCGGCCATGATGGATCCCAGCACCGCGACAATGAGAACAACCGTGGGGATCATATAGTAGGCGCTCTTCTTGACCAGCTCCCAATCGTAAGGGGGGCGCTCCTCCGGGGGGATGGCCGGCGCCGCCTTCGGGTTCAGCCAACAAACGATAATGACGTAAGCCATGTACAGAAAAGAAAGAAGCAGGCCGGGGAAAAGGGCCGCCGCGAAAAGCTTTGCCACGGACAGATTCGCCATCGGTCCGTACATGACCAGCATGACGCTCGGAGGGATCAGAATCCCCAGGCTTCCTCCGGCGCAGACCACGCCGCAGGCCAATGCCTTGTCGTACTTCCGCTTGAGCATGGAAGGGATCGCAATCAGGGTCATAGCGGTGACGGTCGCGGCAATGACGCCCGTGCAGGCGGCAAAAATCGTGCAGGTGATAATGGTGGCAATGGCGAGGCCGCCCCGCACGGGACCGAACCATTCGTAAAGGATTTGGTACACCCTTTCGGAAATGCCGCTTTTTTCCAGGATGGTCCCCATGAAAACGAACAGCGGAACGGCGATCAGGACCTCGCTTTCCATCACATCGAAGGTCTGCAGGACAGCCATCGGGAGAATCGCTGCGCCCTGGAAGATCAGGCCGAAAAAGAGCCCGATGAACATCAGCGCGAACGCAAGATGGACCCCGCCGATCACGATGACGAAAAGGATAATGAACATGAGAATGGCAACAATCTGTTCGGGACTCATTTCTTTATCCCTCCCTTCCTGAGACTCGACAGGCTGCGGACCAACTCCGCCAGGCTTTGGAGGCTGAGCAGGAAAAACGCCACCGGGATGACGGTCTTAATGGGGCCGGAAGGAAATTTCCAGGTTGATGTGGAGAGATTTTCCCCGGCGGTCCAGGCATCGGCCGCAAATTTAATCCCGGCCCAGGTGAATATGACCATCACGAACAGAAAAAAAACGGCATACACCACCGAGTCGAAGATCTTTTGCGCTCGCGGCGGCATTACATTGTAAACAATGTCGATACGGACGTGGCCCTTATGGAGCAGGGTATAAGCGCCTCCGATCATGAACGACATGCCGTAGATCATCCAGCAGACGTCATACCCCCAGTTGCTCGGGAGGTTGAAGAAATACCGCATCACCACCTCGTAGGACACCAACAGCGTGAGGGGAAGGACGAGCCAGGCGGCGGCAATTCCCGTCCATTCGCTGATCCTATCGATATATTTAATCCATTTCATAGAAACTCCTTCTTTGTCTGCCGCAAGCCCCCGGAGGGGCATTGCGGCAGACCGCGCCTGATGATGGAAACGAATCGTTAATCGAATTTGGTCAGGTCATAGTAGGGTTTATATTTTTTAACAAACTCCTTCTGGGAGTTCCACACCTTGGCGAAGAAGGGGTCTTCCTTCGATTTCTTTTCAAGGATCTCCATGCCCATCTGCCGCGCCTTGGTCTGGTCCGCCTTCGAGAGCTTGGTCGTAATGGTCCCGTACGCCCGGATCTTCTTGTCGTATTCAATGGAATCCATCCAGAACCGCGCATATCCCTGTAACGACGCTGCCATGGCGGCGTTTTCGACAATCGCCTTCAGGTCGGCAGGCAGCTCTTTCCAGGACTTCGTCTTGATCAACAACTGGAAGATGTTGTTTGACATGTGCACGGGCGGCCCAAAGCGATACTTGCAGACCTCATGCAAACCCAGGGTGTAATCCATCGATGCATCCAGGAACTCGGCGCCATCGATCAACCCTCTCTGCAGGCCTGGCACCACCTCGCCGCCGGCTAGCAACACCACCGACGCGCCCAGCTTTTCCCACATGTCCATGCAGAGGCCCGCGGACCGGATCTTCATCCCCTTGAGATCCGCCAAGGTTTTCACGGGCTTCTTGGTCCAAACCTCTTCGGGAGGCGTCAACCCTATAGGAAAGACGATGAGTTCTTCCTTGTACATCTCCTGCTCCAATTCCTTCCCGCCCCCCGCGTACATCCATAAGATAAGGTCGTTGAACTCCGTGATGCCGCCGATCAACGTGTAGAAAAGGTCGCCTGCCGGATATTTCCCCTTCTGCCACGCGGGAGTGTTCATCCCGAAATCAAGAATACCGTCCTTGACGGCGTCATACAACTTTGTCGGCGGGACGATCTCGCCCGCGTCATGGAGTTCGATGACCATTCTTCCGCCGCTCATTTTTTCCACATATTCCTTCCAAAGCACAATCGTATATTTGCCCAGCGGCGAGGCCAATCCAAAACAGCTTCCCCCTTTCCATCGGACCGGTTGGTCCGCGGCAGTGCCGAGTCCGGTTGTCATGAGCCATACCATAACCATCGCCAATGCCATAAAAATCCATGAACGACTCTTTTCCCTTATCATTTTGAACCTCCCTTCAATCTTGTTGTTTGTTTCAAAGAACTGCTCAGATGATTCAGATGATAATGATTGAAAACGCTCCCTTCCCCCGACTATCCACGCTCGGCTATCACCTCCTTTAATGAAATGGTTGCCTTTCACCCCGGATTCTCACTTTCGACTCATTTCACTCCGATATAGGCGCCATATATGAACAGAAGTCGGGGGAAAAATAACTCAGCTCCGATACAGGGCTTTCTTCGCTGCCCTGACAATATCCTCTTCGTCCGGGATCACGGCATTCTCGAGTGGCTCGCTATAAGGAATCGGCACATTGAGCGCTCCCACCCGTTCAACAGGGGCATCGAGATAATCAAATGCCTCTTCCTGGATTTGAGCGGCAATTTCCGCTCCGATGCCGCCTCTGCGGCATCCCTCATGGACGATGACGACGCGATTCGTATTGCGAACCGATTTGAGGATGGCGTCAAAATCCATGGGAACGAGCGTTCTTAAGTCTATCACCTCCGCCTCGATGCCCTCTTCCGCCAGCCGGGCAGCGGCCTTCAGGGCCACGGTGACCATATAAGAAATTGCCAAGATCGTGATATCCTTTCCATTTCTCTTGATATCGGCCTGGCCAAAGGGGATGAGATACTCCCCATCCGGGATCGATCCCTTTGTGGCATATAGCAGCTTATGCTCGATGAACATGACGGGATTATCGTCCCGGATGGCGGTCTTGAGAAGACCTCTTGCATCATAAGGATTTGACGGCATAACGATTTTCAAGCCGGGAATATGAAGGAAAAGCGCCTCGAGGCTCTGGGAGTGCTGGGCGGCATTTCCCCTGCCTCCACCTTCCTGAGTGCGGATCACCATGGGTACTTTTGCCTTCCCGCCCGACATGTAAGTCATCTTTGCCGCCTGATTGACAATCTGATCCATCGCCACGGGGGTGAAGTCTATATACATAAGTTCCGCAACCGTCCGAATTCCGGTCATGGCCGCTCCCAGGGCGGAACCGATAATCGCTGATTCGGAGATGGGGGTGCTCCGAACCCGATGGGGCCCGAATTCTTCCAGCAATCCCTTGGTCACTCCAAAGATGCCACCATATCGGCCGATATCTTCTCCAATCAGCATCAGAGAAGGATCCCTTTCCATCTCCTCTTTGAGGGTCATTCTAAGCGATTCGACAAAAGTTATTTCGGGCATGTCACTCTCCGTTCGGGGAAACTTCAAAGAAAAGGTCTTGAAGGGCCTCTTCAGGCAAAGGCAAGGGACTCTCTTTAGCGAATTGAACAGCCTCTTCAATGGAAGCCTTCACATCGGCTTCCATTGTCTTTTCCGTCTTTTCGGTTATCCACTTTTCCTTGATCAGGCGTTCCCTGAATCTTTTGATCGGGCAACGTTCCAGCCATTGGCCCATCTCTTCTTTTGAACGATAGGTGATCCCTTTTCCCGGATCTCCTGTAAAATGGCCAAAGAAACGATAGGTGATACAATCGAGCAATGTTGGTCCTTCTCCAGCCCTCGCCCTATCCACGGCTTCCATCATTTTTGTATGCACCGCGATGATATCATTACCATCGATGCTCATCCCCGGGATGCCATAGGCCATTGCCCGATCCGAAATATTGACGACGGAAACGGCCTCGCGAACCGGGGTGGACAAGCCATAGAGATTGTTCTCACAGACAAAAATCACCGGGAGCTTCCACAGGGCGGCCAGATTGAGGCTTTCGTGAAATGTCCCTTGATTTGTCGCCCCATCCCCGAAGAAACAGACGGCGACCTGGTCTGTCCCCCTGTTTTGAATGCCGATGCCCGCTCCTACGGCGATCGGAAGACCGCCGCCGACGATGCCGTTGGCTCCCAGGTTTCCTCCCTTGAAGTCGGCAATGTGCATGGAGCCTCCCTTGCCCTTACAATAGCCTGTTGATTTCCCGAAAAGTTCGGCCATCATCAATTTCAGATCCGCCCCTTTGGCAATACAGTTGCCGTGTCCTCGATGGGTATTCACCATAAAATCGTCCCGTCGAAGAGGGGTGCAAGCCCCCACGGAAACGGCCTCCTGCCCGATACAGGGGTGAATGTTTCCGCGGATGAGGTTATGTTCAAAGAGTTCGATAGCCTTTTCTTCAAAAGTGCGGATGGTCAGCATCTGTTCGTACATTTTGAGGCAACGTTTTTTATCGATTCGCGATGTCATTTTCCCACCTGACCCTTGCCTGGTTACCGCCTGATCGTTCTCATCGTCTTAAACAAGAAGGAAAGCGGGGTTTTCAATTATTTTCTGGATATGGCTCAAGAAGAGACCCGCGGCCGCCCCATCGACGATCCGGTGGTCAGAGGATAAACTGAACCATGCCATGGGTTTGATCTTGATCTCCCCTTTCTGGACCACCGGTTTTTCAACCGTCCTCCCCACCCCCAGGATGGAACATTCCGGTGGATTGATGATGGGATTGATTTTATCGATCCCGAGCATCCCCATATTGGACAAGGTGAATGTCCCTCCTCCGACGTCTTCCAAAGAGAGCTTCCCCCTTCTTGCCTTTTTTGTGAGGGTTCTAATCGCAGATGCAATTTCCGTTAACGATTTTTGATCTGCATGGCGGACGACAGGAACGATCAACCCATCCGCGAGTGCGATCGCGACCCCAACATTAATTTCTTCCAGCAACCGGATCTGGTCTCCCTCGATTCGCGAGTTGATGATGGGGTGATCCTTCAGCGCCGATGCCACCACTTTAACGAATATATCGGTCAGGGTTAATCTGACCTTGGCGCGCTTCTCGACCTCGTCCTGCACCCTTTCTTTAAGGTCCTGGACCGCGGACATGTCTACTTCCACGGAAAGGTAGAAATGGGGAGTGTCCCGGAAACTGTCCGTCATCCGTTGGGCAATGATTTTACGGATGCCTTTGAGCGGGATGAGTTTATCTGCCGGTTCCTCCGTTGGAACCGAAAGTCCGACCCCTTCGGCTTGAACTCTCTCGGCTGCCTTTAAAACGTCTGTCTGAATAATCCTTCCTTCCGGACCAGACCCTTTTAACAAAGAGAGATCGATTCCTTTTTCCTGGGCAATCTTCCTGGCGACGGGGGAGGCGAAAATCCGTTCCCGATGTTTTTTTGTTTCGCTCCGGACGGCAGCAGCTGGCATGGGCGCCTCTTTGGGAACATCAGGGGCGCTTGCCTCAAACTCCGGCAATGCCTCACCTTCCTCGGCAATAATGGCGATGGGCGTTGTCACCGGAACGACCTTTCCCTCGGGATGAAGGATTTTCCGGAGAATGCCGGAAGCGGGAGACTCGTATTGAAAGTTGAGCTTCTCTGTGATGATTTCAACAAGAGGTTCCCCCTTTTTGACACGGTCGCCTTCCTGTTTCAGCCATTTCTCAATCGTCCCTTCTTTCATGGTCAGGCCAAGTTTGGGCATGATAACCGTCGTAGCCACGCGTAATCCTCCATGATCTTTTTATTAGGATAGCGAGGTAATTGAAAACTCCCCGTTCTGTCATTCCTGCAACGATTCCGAGCGGGAATCTGGTTCTAACGGATTGAAAAACCATATCCCCGATAGAGACATTCGGGGATGACAAATAGTTTTGCAATGACCTCTGATATGAGTCGCTTAAATCAACAATTTTAAGTCGGGTTTCAAACGGCTCCTTCCAAAATGGTAATAGCCGTTCTTTCCTCTTATCGATAGGTGACTTGGCGCACGGCTTTGATCACATCTTCGACCTTGGGCAAAACGAAGTTCTCCAGACGGGGCGAAAAGGGCATGGGAACATCTTTGGCAGCCACGCGAAGGACCGGCGCATCCAGATAATCGAACAGCCCACTGGTTATCCTGGCCGACAACTCAGCCCCGAAGCCGCCGGAGAGACATGCCTCATGGACGACCACCGCCCGGTTGGTTTTCCGGATCGAAGCGGCGATGGTTTCAAAATCGAGGGGTTTCAGCGTTCGCAGGTCGATCACCTCGGTCTCGATGCCCATGCCGGCCAGCTGATTGGCTGCCTCCATGCTCATGTAGAACCCCGATCCATAGGTCAGGATGGTCACATCTGTACCGGGGCGCTTGATCGCCGCCTTGCCCAGGGGGACGATATATTCGCCCTCGGGCACGGGGCCTTCCCTGGCAAAGAGTTTCTTGTGCTGGAAGAAGATGACGGGATCATCGTCGCGGATGGCCGCCTTCAGCAACCCCTTCACGTCGGCCGGTTCGCTGGGGACGACGACTTTCAATCCGGGAGCGTGGACAAACCAACTCTCCAATGACTGGGAATGATGGGCGGCCGCGCTCAATCCCGCGCCGTCCGGCGCCCAAATGACAAGAGGGACCTTGACCTGCCCGCCGAACATATAGCGGATTTTGGCCGTCTGATTGACGATTTCATCCATGGCGCAGGTGACGAAATCGGCGAAGTGCATATCCACCAGCGGCCGCATGCCGGTGAGAGCCGCGCCCAGGCCGGCCCCGACGATGCAGGATTCGGATATGGGAGTGTCGATGAGCCGGCCGGGAAACCGCTCCGGCAGGCCTTTGAACTGGCCGAAAATGCCTCCATGCGCCACTAAATCCTCGCCGATGATGAAGATAGCCTCATCCCGGGTCATCTCTTCAGTGAGCGCCTCGCAAATGGCGACAGAACAGCTTATCATCCTCTCCGTCATGGAATATTCTCCGTTTCACTATGGATTGATGAACATGTCCTCCAGAGCCTCTTCGGGATTGGGCCACTCGCTCTGCTCGGCAAATGCCACTGCCTCATTTAGCTCCCTTTCAACCTGTTCTTGTATCTCTTTTTCCTTTTCACCGGTCAAAAGCTTTTTCTTTTTCAAGACGGAAGCAAAGCGGAGAAGGGGATCGTTTTTCTCCCATTCTGCCACCTCCGCCTGTGTCCGATATTTTTGAGGATCTCCCTCGAAGTGGCCGCGTCTTCGGTATGTCTTGTTTTCAAGTAGGGTGGGGCCATCGCCCCGGCGGGCCCGTTCGACCGCCTTGCCTGCGGCTTCACGGACGGTCAGGATATCATTGCCGTCCACGGTTACCCCGGGGATATTGTAACCGGCAGCGCGGGTGGCAATGCTGGTCACGGAACAGGCATAGGTTGTCAGCGTAGTCGATGCATAGCAGTTGTTCTCGCAAACAAACAAGATAGGAAGCTTCCAGATGGAGGCCATGTTCATGGCCTCGTGAAAAGTGCCGCGGTTCGAGGCGCCGTCGCCAAAGAAACAGACGGCTACCTGGTCGGTGCGGCGGAGTTTTATCGACAATCCTGCCCCGACAATGATGGGAAATCCACCGCCTACCACACCGTTTGCGCCCAGGATGCCCAATGAAAAGTCGGCAATATGCATGGAGCCGCCTTTGCCCTTGCAATATCCCGTCTTGCGGCCTATGAGTTCCGCGATCATCTTCTTCAGGTCCCCGCCCTTGGCGATGACGTGGCCGTGTCCCCGGTGGGTGGTGGCTATATAGTCATCCGGTCGAAGTACGGAGCAGACGCCCACGGACGATGCCTCCTGGCCGATGGACAAGTGGATGAACCCCGGAATCTTTCCGGCGGCAAACATCTCGCCGGCCAATGTTTCGAATTTACGGACGGTCACCATGGTTCGGTAAAACCGAAGCATTTCCTGGGCGGATACGGATGATTTCATGCATGCCCTCCTGGGGAATAGGGCGCTGTCCTTATTTTCTTCCTGTACCGGCGCTGGAGGAGAGAGGTGTTGATGAAGCGGCTTGGCAGGAATGGCATAAGTACGGCACCTGTACAGAAACGTCCGCTGCTTCTTGCTCAAAATCTTTTCAACGCTGTGGACCGCGCAGACCGAGGCTTTCAACTGAAACGCGAAACCCCTATTTCTTACACATGACTTTTCCCGGTCTGTGTGGCGTTATTACCCCGTGTTTATTGGTACTGTCAAGTTTTTTGTGCAAACCCAACAGTCAAACCAGACTCCCGCCTCCTCCCCCCTCCCCTCAGCGGTCGAAGTACGGGCTCTTGCCTGACACCGAGAGCGGGAAGCCGATGATGATGTCCGAGTCCAGGAGCTTGAGCTTCCTGGCGGCGGCCCCGATGGTATACATAATCCGGTTGTCGATGTTCAGGATGCCAGCAGTTTTGGCCGACGACCCCAGGGCGATGCCCAGGTCTATGGCCTGGAACACACACAGCGGCCCGCGAAAGTCCTCCCCCTCGGTCTTCTCACCCTCCAGGAACTCCGCACAGCCGGCGTATCCACAGGCGCCGCAATCCAGGGGGACCTTGGGATTCTTCGGATCGCCGGTGACCCCGATCAAGAGGACCGCCGAAGCGTCCCGAATGTTCTTCGCATCCCGGGCGAAGATCGGGAGCTTGTTGTTTTTCTCGGCCACCTTGGCCTCCATGGCCCTCGCCAGGATCCCGAGATCCTCTCCGTCCAGGATCAGCGTCTCGGTCGAATCCAGGCCCCGGGTCTTGGGCGCCGTCCGTGCCGCCGCCGCCATCAAGCTCGCTGCCGCTCTCACCGCCTGCTGCTGCGCGTCTTTCGCCGAAATCTTCGCCATGATCCGCCTCCCTCCGTTGTCCAGTAACGAGAAGAACCGCCGCCCGGTTTCCGCTACAGCGTCCGGGGATTATATACTCGACGCCTACCCCCAGTACACCAGCCCTGTTTCCTGCTTGGCGGCGAGGTCGGGGTGGTAGGGGAGCACCCGGATGCCGTAGGCGTAGGCGCCGTTCTTCCGGACCGTGTAGGAGGCGGAGAAGGTGAGGGTTCCGTCCGCGTCCTTCCCGTCCGGCCGGAGGGGGACGCACTCCGGCGGTTCCGCGAAGCCGTTGCCGTCCTTCTTCCCGATGAGCAGCTCCGCGAGGACCTCTTCCGGTTCTAACTTTCCCGGATCGATCCGGACGCTGACGTCGAACGGCCGCTCGACGAGGATCGTTTCGCCGCGGATCCCCTCGATGCTGACGTCCAGCAGGCGCAGGGAGGAGAAGCGCATGGGAATCTTCCGCTTCCAGTCGGCCAGCTCGCGGGCCATCCGGAAGGATTCCCTGTAGAGTTCGTGTTCCCGCCTCGCCGTGGGGAGGTAAAGGTCGCGGTAGTAGTCGACGAGCATCCGTTCCGTATTGAAGCGGGGGACGAGGGTCTGCATGGAGCGCTTGATCATGGCGATCCACCTCTCGGGGAGACCCGACATCTCGCGGTCGTAGAAGAGGGGGATCACGCTGTTCTCCAAGAGCGTGTAAAGGGACTGGCTGTCCTCCTCGTCGGGGTTGTCCGGCTCCTCGCAGTACCCCTGGACGATGGGGCCGATCGTCCAGCCGTTCGTCCCGTCATACCCCTCCACCCACCACCCGTCGGAGATGCTGAGGTTGAGAACGCCGTTGGCGACCACCTTCTCTCCGCTGGTTCCACTCGCCTCTAACGGCCGCCGGGGGGTGTTCAGCCAGACGTCCACCCCCTGGACCAGGTGGCGGGCGATCCGGATGTCGTATCCCTCGACGAAGAAGATCTTTCCCCGGAACCGCTCGTCCTTGCAGATGGAGATGACCTTCTTGATCAGGTCCTTCCCCATATTGTCGTTCGGGTGCGCCTTGCCGGCGAAAACAATGTGGACGGGGCGGGTGGGGTGGTTCAGGATCCGGTCCAGCCGGTCGAGGTCGGACAGGAGCATGTCGGCCCGCTTGTAGGGGGCGAACCGCCGGGCGAAGCCGATCATCAGGGCCGCCGGGTTGATCTTCGAGAAGAGCTCCTCCCGCCAGGTTTTCGTGTAGCCGTACTTCATCCAGTTCCGGGAAAGATCGTCCCGCAGGATGTCGATCATCTTCTGCTTGAGCTCATAGCGCGTCCGCCACAGGAGGGTGTCGGGGATGTCCTGGACGCGCGCCCACCGCTCGGAATCGCTGATGTGACGGTCCCAGTCCATGCCGAGGTAGGAGTCCAGGAGGGTCTTCATCCGGTGGGAGATGTAGGAGGGAACGTGGGCGCCGTTCGTGATGTGGCCGATCGGGATGTCCGATTCGTCGTATCCTTTCCAGACCTCCCGCCACATCCGCCGGGAGACTTGGCCGTGGAGGCGGCTCACCGCGTTGCTCTTGTGGGCCATCTTGAGGGCGAGGATCGTCATGAAGAATGGCTTCCCTTCACCGCTCTCCCTGCGCCCTAACTCCCAGAACTGCGACCAGGAGATCCCGGTCCATTTCACGAAATTCGCGAAGTAGTGTTCGATCAGCTCGCTGCTGAACCGTTCGTTGCCCGCCTCCACCGGCGTGTGGGTCGTGAAGACGGTACTCCCGCGTACGACCTCGCTCGCCTCGTCGAAGGAGAGGCCCTCCTCAGTGATCAGCGATCCGATCCGCTCAAACAGGAGAAAGGCCGAGTGTCCCTCGTTCATGTGATAGACGCGGGGGCGGATCCCCAATTTCCGGAGGAGCCGGACCCCGCCCATCCCGAGGAGTATCTCCTGTTCGATCCGCGTCCGGGGATCGGCGGGGTAGAGGCGCTCCGTGATCTTCCGGTCCTGGGGGGTGTTCCGCGGGACGTCCGTGTCGAGGAGGTAGAGGGAGACGCGCCCGACGTGGACCTCCCAGATGTTGGCAAAGAGCGTCCGGCCGGGCAGCTCCAGGGATACCTGCACGGCGTCGCCCCGGTCGTCCTGGACGATCTGCAGCGGCATGCCGGCGAAATCGTTCTCCGGGTACTCCTCCACCTGAGCGCCGTTTCTGTCGATGACCTGCCTGAAAAACCCGTTCTTGTAGAGAAGGCCGACGCCGACGAGGGGGATGTTCAGGTCACTCGCCGTCTTTAAATGATCCCCGGAGAGTGTGCCGAGGCCGCCGGAGTAAATGGGGAGGCATTCGTGGAGGCCGTATTCCGTCGAGAAGTAGGCGACCGGCGACGACCACTTCAGGCCGTCCGGCGGTCCAATCTGGGGGGCGGGGGTCCGGTCCCCCATGTAGTCGTCGAACTGCTGGAAGATCTGCCCGTAGAGGCTCAGGTAGCTGGCGTTTTCCGAGGCCTCGATCAGGCGTCCGGGGGAGACCGTCTCCAACATGCGGGCGGGGTTGTTGCCCATCCGGGCCCAGACCTTCGGATCGAGGGAGGAGAAGAGGTCGCGGGTGCGGGGATTCCAGGTCCACCAGAGGTTGTAGGCGAGTTCCCGGAGGCGGGAGATCTTCCCGGGGAGGTTGGCCACCGCCGTAAAGGACCGGAAATGGGGCTGGACGGAGACCGTCCCGGCGAAGGTGTGTTTCAGCTCCGTCTTGAGGTCCTTGGCGGCGATCTTCTCCGTGCGGGCCACGGCGGCCGCGACGGCGCGGCCGTACGCCTCCGTGTAGCTCCGGAAGAAATCCTTCCAGTTTGCGCGGCAGGCGACGGCGCGGGCGTCGACCCGCTTGCACTGCACCTCGTCCTCGCTCATGGCGAGGAAGTTCCGGAAGATGCCGTGGAGGCTATCCGTGATCGCCTCGATGGGCTGACCCAGGTGCTTCAGGATGATAATCCCGCGGCACTCGCGCGCCACCTGCTGTGCCCAGAGGCCGAAGCCGGCCTGATCGGTCGTGATCGTGGGGACGGCGTGGGCCGCGCTTTCCAGAGGGGTGTAGCCCCAGGGTTCGTAGTAGGATGGAAAGACCGCGAGATCGCATCCTGCCAGGGCCTCGTAGTAGGTCATATCGACCAGGCCGTCGTGACCGTTCAGATAGGCCGGGATGAAGATGACCTGGACCCGGTTCTGGGGGAGGTTCCGAAGGCCGAGACGGTCGCAGGCCCGCAGGATGGGATCGGAAGCCTCATTGTGCAGGCGGTGGGTGGCGATTGGGGGATTCCCGGGATCCGGCCGGGCCGCGTCGCTCTGGAGGGAGGGGATCAGGTCCGTGTACCCTCCCAGCACAAAGAGGAAGGCGAGGACCGTTTCGTCCGGTCCCCGTTCGTTGTTCAGGCGGCCAAGGGCCTCGAGGAAGACGTCAATCCCCTTGTTGTGGTATTCGTAGCGTCCCGAGATGAGCATGATCCGTGTATTTGCGGGAAAATCCCGGCGGAGGAAGCGGGCGGCGGCGGCAAGAAGCCTCTCCCGGGACTTCCGGGCGGCCGAACGGTCCGCCGCAAGGTCGGGGATGTTCTCCACGTCGAGGCCGTTCGGGGTGATCAGGTCCGGCGTCCGGCCGAGGAAATTCTTCGCTTCCGAGGCGGTGATCTCGCTCACCGTCGTGAAGCAGTCCGCCTCGCGGGCCGACGCCGTCTCCATAGAGCATTTGGCCGTGATGTTGTGGGCGCCCGCCTCCCGCTGGGGGGAGATGTGGTCCATCGCCGTGTAGATGTCCATTCCGGAGCCGGCAAGCGCCCTCCCGAGCATCGTCGCGTGCGTCGTGAAAACGGTGCCGATCTCCGGGACCCGCTTCTTCAGGCCGAGGAGCCCCGCCCCTGTCATCCATTCGTGAAACTGCGCGACACTTCTCATCCCCCGGGGCCGCACGAGGAGGTTGTGGACCGTCTCGATCACCTCGCTGCAGGCGTAGCTGAACATGACCGGTTCCATGTAATCCCAGCCCCCGGCGATGGAATCGACGCCGTAGTCCTCCCAGAGCCTGTAGAGGAGCTGGTCCTTGTCGTACTTTTTCCCGAAGCCGATGAGGATCGCCTTGGGCTCGCCGGGGACCTTCCAGCGACCGAAGCGGCAGGGGATCTCCTTGATCGCCACCCCTTCGCGGATCTGGTTCCAGCACTCCTCGTCCGTTTCCTCGAAATCGAGGTTTGTCTTAAGGTCCGGGCCGAGGAGGAAGTAGTCCTCCCCGAAGATCCGGGTCGCCTCGGGGAGCTTGCTCCGGATGACCGTGTAGATCCCCCCGACCTTGTTGCAGACCTCCCAGCTCACCTCGAACAGGCAATGGTTCGTCTCTGTCATCTCTTCTCTCCTTTGCGCGTCTTTTTCAGGGATTGCGAAAAATCGTCGAGAATATTCATGTAGTTGATGTACGCTTCGTAGGGCGACTCATAGGGGTTGAAGTAGCGGTGGACATCCCCGTCGGAAAACCATTTCGTGCACATGTAGTAAAAATGATCGGACGTCTGGAGCATCCGCCAGGTCCGGAGAAGCCCTTCGTCCTTCCGCCTGCGGACGGCGGTCTCGAGATTGTAGAGCTTGTTGGCGGCGTCCTGCTGCATCGCGTTGCCGAGCCAGGCCGTCGTGTCCCGCTCCTCGTCCGCCCAGGAGATGAAACCGGGGCAGTCGATTTCTTGATGGGGACAGATTTCAAATCTATCCCCAAGCGCCGTGTCCCCGTACGCTGCTACCTCCGCGGGCGTCCGGAAGCAAAAATCGGGGTGGCGGAGGATCTCTCCGGGGAGCGCCCGCAGGAAGTCGAAGATCCCCGTCTCCCGCCACTGGTGTTCGCCTATGGTCTCGTAGTCCATGAAGAGGTTGACGACCGCCTCGTCCCGCCGGATCCGATGGAGCCAGTGGGCGTATTTGGCCGCTGTGAGCGGGTATTCGGCCCAGTTCCGGTCGGAGAAGCGGAAGGCCACGTCGTCCGAAAGGCGGTAATTCCGCAAGAGGAGCTTCAGCTTTTTGCAGCCCGACGGACGGTACACCAGGTTGGGGCTCCGCCGGCCGAGGATTTTTTCGGTCCCCTCGGCGAGGATCGCCCGGTAGCCCATCTTTTCCACCGCCGCCGCGAGGGCGTTGCTGTAGATCAGCTCCGTGTGGCGGAAGGTTCGGCCCTCCTGTCCGAAGAGGGAACGGATCCGCTCCCGGTGGCGGAGGACTTGCTCCCGGAACTCCCGCGGTGAGGAGAGGAAGGCGAGGGAGTGGCCGTCGGTCTCGTTCAGAAACTCGACGCATCCCGTAGCACTTAGACGTTGAAAGCCCTCCAGGACGTCCGGGCGGTACCGTTCCATTTGGTTGAGGACCACCCCGGAGAGGGAAAAGGCGACCCGGAAGGCGCCGCCGTATTCCTCAATCAACTGAAGCAGGAGGGCGCCGGCGGGGAGATAGCATTTTTCCGCGACGCGGTCCAGGATCCGGCGGTTCTCGGCATCGTCCTCGTAGTCATGGACTTGGCCCACGTCGAAGAAGGAGTACCGCCGCAGACGGCAGGGCTGGTGGACCTGAAAGTAGAGGCAGACGCTCGGCATTTATTATTTTCCGCTCTTCCTTATCGTAAGGGGACAGATTTAAAATCTGTCCCCGTTCGGGTTACCGGTTACGTGGGGATACGATGCGGCATCATGTCCCCGCCGCCTCGCCGTAGATCGCCGCGATCAGCTCCGCGGCGGTTTCCCAGCGGATTTTTCGGAGCTCCTCCCGGGCCTTCTCCGCCATCTCGCCGGCCAGGACGGGGTGTTTCAGGACGGCAATGATCTTGGCGGCCATCTCCCGGACATCCCAGAAATCGACCTTCAGCGCATGCTTCAGGATCTCGGAAACGCCGGACTGGCGGGAGAGGATCACCGGGACGTCATACATCATCGCCTCGAGGGGGGAGATGCCGAACGGTTCGGAAACGCTCGGCATGACGTAGAGGTCGCTCAGGGAGAAGATCCGCTCGATCTCCTCGCCCTGGAGGAATCCGGTGAAATGGAAACGGTCTCCGATACCCAGTTCCCCCACGCGCTCGACCATCCGTCCCATCATGTCGCCCGCGCCGGCCATGACGAAGGTGACGTCGGGAAGGACATGGAGGACTTGGGCCGCCGCCTCGACGAAGTAGTCCGGTCCCTTCTGGAAGGTGATCCGGCCGAGAAAGAGGACCATTTTCCGCTCCCCCGGTTGCTCGGTGCGGTAGGCCCGCTGCGCCTCCGTCCGTGTGACGGCGTTGTAGACGACAGAGATTTTCTCCGGGGGGATGGCGTAGCGTTCCGCTATCATCCGCTTCGTCCGGTGGCTGACGGCAATGATCCGGTCGGCCTTCTCCACCCCTTCCCGTTCGATCGCTCGGATCTCTTCGTTCACATTCTCGCCGCTCCGGTCGTATTCGAGGGAGTGGATATGGAGGACGAGCGGCCGGCCGCTGATCCGGCGGGCGAGGAGGGCGGCGGGGACGGTCATCCAGTCGTGGGCGTGGATGACGTCGAAGGAAAGGGTGCGGGCGAGGACACCGCCGGCCCGGCCGTAGCGGAGCACCTCGGCGATCAGATCGGGGCCGTAAACACGGGCCGTTTCCGGGAATCGGGGACAGATTTCAAATCTGTCCCCTTTGGAGAGATACAGGGCGCGGTAATGCCCCGGATCCAGATAGGGATGGAGCAGGGAGGGAAGGGGGCGGAGCGTCAGACGCCGGAGGAGCGTCTCCATGCCGTCATCCCGGTCGTTATCGGACACGGGAACGCCGGAGGCGGGGACCAGATCCAGAAAGGGGGCCGCGCCCGCATCTCCGTCCTGCGGCAGGACGAAGGTGATCCGGTGGCCGAGGCCGGCCAGGGCCGCCGTCATGCCATAGCAGGCCGTGCCCAGACCGCCGCTCATCCGGGGCGGAAATTCCCATCCGAACATCAGGACGCGCATGGTACCGCCTCCTTAAGACCTTTGAAAATCGTGATCCCTCCGCGCGCTGGACCTTTTTCGACCCTGCACCTCCTCGCTTCGCTGCAAAGACGAAACTCGCGCTTCGCGCTCAGACAGTCGTCTTTGCGGACGCTACGCTGCGGGGGCAGGGTACCCCGAAAAATCTCCAATACGCGCTTCCGGGATCCGATTCCCAAGTTGCCAAAGGTCTCTCCTTGTGATTCCATGGGGCTATCCACCGCGGGGCGGAGGGTGTATCCGGGTCGGTGCAGACACCGCCCCGCGATCCAACGGGATCACGATAACATAATTGCATACGAAAATAAACCTTTAAGAGAATAGGGGGAGCAACCCTTGGGGAAATAGGGGTCGGCTATCCTATTTTTCGAGGAGCGTGTAGAGGCGGATCAGTTCGGCGACGCTCCAAGCCTGGGCGATACAGCCGCCCGGCCGGTGGGGTGCGTCCCCGTCGAAGACCTCCGAGACGCTCCCTATCCCCGCCTCGCTTAGGTGTTGCCGGAGAAACGCCCGTAGGTATTGCCGGAGGTTTTCCTTTTCCCGCTCCGGGTTATCGGCGACGCGGAGGACAGCCTCGCCAAAAGCGCCCAAAAGCCAGGGCCAGACGGTCCCCTGGTGGTAGGCGCGGTCCCGTTCGGCGGGATTACCCCGGTAGCGGCCCCGGTAGGCCGGATCGGCGGGAGAGAGGGTCCGGAGCCCGCAGGGGGTGAGAAGTTGCTCCCGGACGGTGCGGACGACGGCGGCCTGTTCCGCGTGGTCGAGGGGCGAGAAGGGGAGGGAGACGGCGAAGATCTGATTCGGCCGCACGGCAATATCCAGAACGCCGTCTCGGAAGACGTCGCCGAGGCAGCCCCGGAGACACGATGCGGTATCGTGTCCCCGGTTCCAGAAGGTCTCGCGGAACGAACGGCGCAGAAGCGGGATGAGATCGCCGCCGGAAAATGCCGGTTCACCGAATTCAGCCGCAAGATCGCGGGTAAAACAGAGGGCGTTGTACCAGAGGGCGTTGATCTCCACCGGACAGCCGTGGCGGGGTGTGACGGGGATCTCTCCCACCGTGGCGTCCATCCAGGTCAGGGCGGTCTGCCCGTCTCCGGCGTGGAGGAGGCCCTCCCGATTCATGCCGATCCTGAACCGTGTTCCGTCCATGAACGAGCGGATGATCCGTTTCATGACGGGCCAGAAACGTTCGCGGATCAGTTCTTTGTCGCTTGGGGACACGATGCCGCATCGTGTCCCCAGGTTCTCCAGTTCCTGAACGGCCCGAAAATACCAGAGCGAACTGTCCACGGTGTTGTAGGCCTCGGGGGCGCCGTCCGCGGAGAAGAAATTGGGCAGGAGGCCGTCCCGTTCGTGCCGGCCGATCTCCGTCAAGATCTCGATCCCTTCCGCGATGCGGCCGGTGGAAAAGCAGAGACCGGGGAGGGAGATCAGGGCGTCCCGTCCCCAACTCCCGAACCAGGGATAGCCGGCGATGACGGCCGGCCTTCCCGACGGGGTCGTGATGAGAAACGAACGTCCTGCCCGGAGCAGGGCGAGAAAAAACTCCCGATCTTCACCCGCGAATCCGCCGGTCTGTTCTTTATCAATCGCCTGGTCGCGGCCCCGCCGGACGGTTTCAGTCTGCCAGATTGCGGCCGGATTGGGGACATGATGCGGCATCATGTCCCCGCAGGAGACGGAGAGGATCACCGTACATTTTCTCTCAACCGGGATCTCCAGGGTCCCCGGAAGGAAGAGGTCCTCCTCCCAGTCGAAACCCCGTTCCCGTTCCTCCGTGTATTGGAAACGGCTGTACCAGACGGGCGAAGGGGTGAACCGTGACGCCCGGGAGGTCTGGATGTAAATGGGCGGCATGCCCTCGTAGGGTTCGATCCGAAAGCCGTTTTCGATTCCTTCCGCCCGATCCCGGAGGAAAGGGTTTTTGTGGGCGAGCTTGTGATACCCCCGGAAGGCGAGGAAGGGTTTCAGGCGGAGGATGCCGCCCTTCGGACACCGCTTCAGGTCGTAACGGACCAGCAGGGTTCCTTTCCCGCGGGGCATCAGGATCGATTTCTTTACGGTGGTTCGGCCCGCCCGGCCGATGAAGCGGGGGCAGGTATCGAGGAGAAACTCCTCCAGAACCGGCGGACCCGGGGGAAAGAGGACGCCGGGATAGCGGTGGGAGCTGAAGAACTGTTCTTCCCCTCCCGCCTGGAGGGAGTCCTCCAACTTGGACAGGAGGACATGCCGGCCCTCCGGCGTCTGGAGATTGGCCACAAGCAGGCCGTGATACCGCCGCGTGTGGCGGTTCTCCAGGGTGCTCGATGCGTACCCCCCCCGGCCGTCCGTCTCCAGCCACTCCCGATTGTCATCCGGAAACTGGATTTCTCCAAAGTCGATTCGGATCATGAGATCCCCTCCATCGTCCCGTGCGTGCGACGGCATTGTAGCGGGGACACGATGCCGCATCATGTCCCCGTTACAATGCCGGAACCTACTGAGGCATGTTGACGGCTTCGACGCCGGCGGGCGGCTTGAAGGTAAAAAATTTGTCGGGAACGCCCGTGTTTGTGCGGATGTCGCTGAAGCGGAGGCGCGTGGTGTTCCCATAGGTGTCGTTGAAACGGCACTGGAGGATCTGGAAGGTCTTCCCGTCAACGGTCAGATGAAGCCGGTCGATGCCGGTTCCCTTTTCCTTCGCCGTCAGGGTGAGAAGATAGTTCCCCTCTTCGTCCAGCGGGTTGTCTTTCGCGAAACGGAGCTGAAAATCTTCGGAGAGTTTGCCGATGCCGGAGAGGAACTTGACGGCCATCCGCGACCGGTAAACATCCTCGGCGTTCTGGACGTAAACCATCCGGTCCTCGGCGACGTAAAGCCAGGCCGTCCGGGCGTTGATGACCAACATTTTCCCTTTCGGTTTTGCATAATCCCACAGCATCATCTTCGGGTTCTTGATCCAGACCGTTCCCTCCTCCCGCTCGGTCTTCTTCATCGACTTGATCGTCACCTCCTGGATGAACCGGGCATTCAGATCCGTCGTCTTTTCATAGACCTCCTGGGTCTTTGCGGTCAACTGCTCCAGCGAGAGGACCTCGGCGCGGAGAGCCGGGGCCGGGAAAACAGAGATCGCTATCCAGAGAAGGAGGGCGATTCCCGCCATCTTTGCGGCGGGGATGCGATTTTCCCGGGGGAAAAATAAAACCGGCCGGGAGTGCGAAAACGGCACAAATATTTCCGGCGGTTTATAACCCGGCAAAAAAATGCCGTAAATGGCCGGGATGGCGTTATGATTTTGTAAGCAATTGAAATCAATTGACATATTTATGCCTATCCCTTGTGCAAATCGGTAGATAATCGTGACATTTGAAGACTTACAAAAGTTATCAACAGCATTGTCCACAACCCTTTCCACTCTTCTGTGGATTCCCTTCCCAAGTTCCCGGATCAAGGGAAATATCGGATTGGCCGTCCGATCAATCCGCGATCTTCAGACGCCATCCGAGCGGATCGTCCTTCATTCCGTACTGGATCTGGAGGATCTCGTTGTACAGTCTTTCCGTCAACGGACCGGTCCGACCGTCGCCGATGGAGTATTCCTTCCCCCGGTAGTAGATCTGGCCGACCGGCGAGACGATGGCCGCGGTTCCCGAGGCGAAGGCCTCCCGCATCGTGCCGCCAGCGATCGCGGCCATGATCTCATCCATGGCGAGACGTCTTTCCGAAACTTTCACCCCCCAGCTTCCGGCGAGACGGATGACCGAGTCGCGGGTGACGCCGGGGAGGATCGTTCCCATCAGGGGGGCGGTGATCAGTTCGTTGCCGATCAGGAAGAACATGTTGCTCGTCCCCACCTCCTCGACGTACTTTCGTTCAACCGGGTCAAGCCACAAAACCTGCGTATAACCCATTTTCTTCGCGATCTCGCCCGCATAGAGACTGGCTGCGTAGTTGCCGCCGGCCTTGCAGTAGCCGGTTCCACCGGGGGCGGACCGGCAGTATTCCTCCGTAACAAAGATCTTGGTCGGGGCGAATCCCTCCGGGTAGTAGGTTCCCACCGGTCCCACGATGATGAAGAAGAGGAACTCGTTTGCCGAGTGAACGCCGAGGGACGGTTCCGTGGCGATCATCGTCGGCCGGATATAGAGGGAGGTCCCGCTGCCGTGGGGGATCCACTCCTTGTCCAGCAGGATCAGTTTCGTCAGCGCCTCCATGAAGAGCCCCTCATCGACCTGCGGCATGCAGAGGCGCTCCGCCGAGACGTTCATCCGCCGGATATTCTCCATCGGCCGGAACAGATAAAGGGCGCCGCCCTTTCCCCGGTAGGCCTTCATCCCTTCGAAGATCTCCTGGGCGTAGTGGAGGCACATCGCCGTCGGATCGAGCTGAAGAGTCCGGTAGGGTTCGATCAGGGGGTCGTGCCAGCCCCGGCCCGTGTGGTAGGTCATGGTGAAGAAATGATCGGTGAAGATCTTTCCGAAGCCCAACTGCGATTCGTCGCTGGGTTTCGCCTTCCTTTTTTCAGGGGAAGCCTGAATAACTTTGATTTCCATGAGTCGTCTCCTTAAATGTAAACACCCTCCAAGGGTGAGTAATGTTTGTACCCATACCACTAAATGAGATGGCGATCAAGGCTTCTGTACTGGATGGCCTCCGCGACATGGGAAGAACGGAGCGCCGGATCCCCTTCCAGGTCCGCGATGGTCCGGGCGACCTTCAGGATCCGGCTGTGGGCGCGGGCGCTCAGGCCCAACCGGTCGATGGCCATTTCGATGAGCTGCCGTGACTCCTCGTCGAGAGGGCAGACGGCGCGGACCTGGCGGTCGGTCATCCGGGCGTTGAACAGCGTTTCGTCTCCGGCGAAGCGATTTTTCTGGATATCGCGGGCCCGTTCGATTCGGGTCTTGATGTCGGCGGACGACTCGCCCGTTTCCCTTGCCGTCAGATCGCGGTAACGGACGGAAGGAACCTCGACATGGATGTCGATCCGGTCGAGAAGGGGACCGGAGATCCGGCCCTGGTACTGGCGGATCTGCTGGGGCGTGCAGCGGCAGGTGCGGCTCCGGGAGCCGAAATAACCGCAGGGACAGGGATTCATGGCCGCCACGAGCATGAAGCGGGCGGGATAGGTGGCCGTGAAGGAGGAACGGGTGATCGTGACCCTGCCGTCTTCCAGCGGCTGGCGCAGCGCCTCAAGGGCGTTCTTCCGGAACTCCGGAAGTTCGTCGAGGAAGAGGACCCCGTGATGGGCGAGGCTGATCTCCCCCGGCCTCGGGGTATGGCCGCCGCCGACCAGACCGGCGTCGGAGATCGTATGGTGCGGGGCGCGGAAGGGCCGGGTCCCCAGGAGCGCCTCTTTCCGGTCCAGGAGGCCGGCGACGGAAAAGATCTTCGTTGTTTCAATCGCCTCCGGGAGGGAGAGGTCGGGGATGATCGTCACGAGCCGCTTGGCGAGCATGGTCTTCCCGGATCCGGGCGGACCGATCATGAGGAGGTTGTGCCCCCCCGCGGCGGCGACCTCCAGGGCGCGTTTGGCCTGTTCCTGGCCGCGGATCTCGCTGAAATCGAAGGGATAGTCGCGGCTCCGGCGGAAAAGTTTTCCGAGATCGACATGGACCGGCGCGATCTCCGTCCGGCCGCCGAGAAACTCCACCACTTCGGAGAGCTGTCCCACCGGGATCACCTCAATCCCCTCCACAAGCGCCGCCTCGGCGGCGTTTTCCCGCGGGACGATTACCCCCCGGATGCCGAGGGCCTTCGCCTCAAAGGCCGCGGAGAGGGCGCCGTGGATCCCCTTCACAGACCCATCCAGCGAAAGTTCGCCGAGAAGGAGATAGTCGGCCAGCGGACCGGCGGGCACAAGACCCTGGGCGGTCAGGATCGCCACGGCGATGGGAAGATCGAAGGCGGTGCCCTCCTTTTTGATATCGGCGGGGGCCAGGTTGACGGTGACGTGATGGCCGGGGAAGGGGTACCCGGAGTTCTTGATGGCGGCCTTGATCCGGTCCTTGCTCTCCCGCACGGCCACGTCGGGGAGGCCGACCGTCGAAAACAGGGGGAGACCGGCGGCGAGATCGACCTCGACCGCGACGGGATAGGAATCAATGCCGATGACTGTACTGCTTGTGGCCTTGACGATCAAGCGTAACCCCCCTCTGCACAATCTGACGGATGGCCGGATGCGGGCTACTCGGATCGCAACCCGGCGTGATCATAAACAAGAAGCCTCTTTCCCGCAAGCGATTTTTCTCTCCTTTCTTTTCTAAAACCCCCTCTTGTCGGAAGAACATACGGAAAAAGTAGAGATCGTAGATTGAGATCTTTGAAAAACACCCCCATTTTGTCATTCCCGCGCAGGCGGGAACTCGGGGACAGATTTCAAATCTGTCCCCGAAAAATAACTGGATTCCTGCGCCTGTCCCGGACCCTGATCCGGGATTCGCAGGAATGACGATTTGCCAAATTTCAGGAGTAAAGTTCTCAGATTATCATTAGAGGGGGTTTGATATGAGTAGGAAACGTATTTCCCCGGTGCATCCCGGCGCATATTTATAAGGAGCTAAACGAAGCACGCTAAAAGCACTCGCTTTCGAATTGTAATCAGCTACACGCTATCATGTTTTATGGCCAGTATTTCCTTGACATGCAAGTCCGTTCTACTTACACTACCCTCGTCAAAAAGCACTGCCTTATCAATGAATCAAGTGCGACTACGGTGCGCGTTGATTTACTTCATTCCACCGGGGCGGCGCAGGACGAATCGGAACCTCGACAGCCGGCGCACAATGGGTTAAGATTATCGGTATAATTCCAATCGGCAGTGTTTTGGAGCAAGACATGCAAGACGACAAACACCCGGCGGGCAGCCCACCGTCACTCGAGCGCAGGCTGTCGACGATTCTGGTGGCAGACGTCTTCGGTTACAGCCGGATGATGCAGGTGAACGAAGAGCGTACCGTCGAGATTTTCCGGGGCCATCGCGAGATTTTCGACGGGCTGCTCAGGCAGCACCATGGACGAATTTTCAATACCGCAGGAGACGCGGTCCTCGCCGAGTTTCCAAGCGCGGTTGAAGCGGTGCGTTGCGCAACTGAAATCCAGACCGCGTTGCGCACGCGGAACGAGCACCTGCCGGAAGAGCAGCGCATGTGGTTTCGCATTGGCATCAATCTCGGTGACGTCATCGTTCAGGGCAACGATCTGCTGGGTGATGGCATCAACGTTGCGGCGCGCATCCAGACCATCGCAGAGCCCGGCGGCGTCTGCATTTCGGGCAGCGTTTACGATCAGATACAGAACAAACTCACGCTGCAGTTCATCTCAATGGGCGAGCGCAGCTTTAAAAATATCGTGCAGCCGATTCGCACCTTCTCCATCACCAATGTGGGGAACGGCGCGCTGCCTTCGATCCCCACATGGCGTAGATCCGCTAAACGGCGGCTGATCGCCGCAGGTGTGTCCGCCATTGTCCTTATTGCCGCCGCCGGCGGCTACTGGATATACCGCACCCACGACACACAACGGATCGAGGAGGCGAGCGTAGCAGCGGAAAAAGAGGCCGGCCGCGCCGCCGCAGACGAGGCGCGCATGACCGTGGAAGCACAGCGCAAGGCCGAGTTGGAACGAACGGCCAGAGACGCGGCCGAGCGCGAAGCCAAACTGCGGGCCGAACTGCTGACTGCGAAAGGAAAAGCCGAACAGGAGCGTATCTCCAGGGAAGCCGCCCAGCGTGAAGCCAAACTGCAGGTCGAGCAGGAGCGCATCACCAGCGCAGCCGCCCAACGAGAAGCCAAACTGCAAGCCGAGCAGGAGCGCATCGCCAGGGAAACCGCCCAGCGCGAAGCCAAACTGCAAGCCGAACAGGAGCGCAGCGCCAGGGAGGCCGCCCAACGCGAAGCCAAACTGCAGGCCGAGCTCAAGGCCGCGCAGGTCGAACTGCAGCAGGCGGAGGCGGCGAAGAAACAGGCCGCGCAGCAGGCCGCCGTGACTGCGGCGGTTCCGCAAAAATCCGCACCGTCTACCGGCGCCGGTCCGAACCGCTACGACGGAACCTACCGAGGTCAAATATGCACGCAGACATGCCGACAGGTGACGGTGACCGTAAAGCAGGGCACGATTTCTGGTTCCTGGCTCTCCGGGTATTCCGGCAGGCGTGCCAATTTAAAGGGAACGATCGCGCCGGAGGGTGCGGTGAAACTTTCAGTTGAGGCTTTCAACCAGAAAGGCAGACCGATAACCGGCGCGATGACGGGCGCATGGTCTGGTGATTCGATTACCACATCGGGTACGTGGCATCATAATGGTAGTCCGGTCAAGGGAATCTGGACGCGAGAACCGTAACTTCGACGACCCGCGCGCGATCGTCTAAGATCGTCTCGGCAAGTTGCATAAGGCATATCATATAATAATCATCGATTTTCTCAACTATTTCATACCATTTGTTAGTTAAGTACGCCACGAAGGTGCATGAAAGATAAGGGTAAATCCCTATCGAGGTGCTTATACAGGGGGTTGGAACGGATCGGATTCCACATGGCGGAATCTCATCGGATTCGGGTGGCGGATTGCGTCGGAATACGCAACCGCTTAATATGATCCAAATCGACCACCCTCGATAATCAATGAGGGTGCATGGGATTGTATTTCGACCGGCAGTGACGCCATTTTTAAGGGGGCGGCAAATATATCTATCGAATCGAATGGCCGGAAGAAGACGAACGGCATGTGGCCCGCTGCCTGGAGTTCCCTCCCGATTTCCCTGTTTTCCCAGCGATTGCCGCAACGGCATCAGCCGGATCCGGCGCTCGGCATCCTGCCATTGGAACGTCTCCGTCCGGTCGACGCGGTCATTAAAGCAGCAACAGCTCATCGCTATGCAATTCCTAAAGAGGCCTTGATCAGGCCGCATATTTTGTGAACGCTTCTTTCTTGACTGAGGGAAATGGCTGTGCTAAATTCCCCCCCGGATTTTGCAGTCAACCCGATTTCGACACAGCAGGCCATGAAAGAACTATCCCATCTCGATGAAAAAGGTCAGGCGCGCATGGTGGATGTGACGGCTAAGGCGTCCACCCTCCGCCAGGCGTTTGCCCGGGGGAAGGTCCGGATGCGTCCGGAGACCGCCGCCCTGATCCAGGAGGGGGGGATCCCGAAGGGGGATGTCTTCGCTACGGCCCGAATCGCAGGGATCATGGCGGCGAAGCAGACCGGCGGGCTCATTCCCATGTGTCATCCGCTGGAACTCACGGGGATCGAGGTTCGGTTTACGTGCGATCCCGCAGCGGGCGAGGTCGTAATCGAGGCGAAGGTCAAAACGGTCGGCAGAACGGGCGTCGAGATGGAGGCCATGACGGCCGTCGGCGTCGCCGCACTCACGATTTACGACATGTGCAAGGCGGTCGACCGGGAGATGGTCCTCACGGATATTCGGCTGATCAGCAAAGAGGGCGGCAAGAGCGGCGCCTTCGTCAGACGGGAACCATGACGAACTCATATAATTCCTAAAAGCCTTGAATCTGAGGCGGCTTTGTAAAAAGCTCCGCAGGCAAGGCGCGCGAACCCTGAGGAGTGAGGCGTACTTTGGTGTACGCTGCAACGACGAAGGGGGAAGCGCAACGCAGCATCCGGACTTTTTACGAAGCCGGGAACCATCGGTTTGAGAGCGGGTTTGTTCCCGCCGGGAGAAGATATGTCGCAGCATGTCTATACGATCAGAAGGGCGTTTCTCATTCCCCTCGGCGTTGATGCCTTTCTTCTCTTCTGTCTGTTCGTCATATCCCTGCTGCCGCAGGGGTCAACGACGGAAAGGCTTGTTTTTGCGATTTTTTTCTTTCCCTCCCTTTATCTCTTCCTCGAATCTCTTTTCCGCCGGGTCACGGTGGATGAAGGGGGAATTGCCATCCGGAGGTTCTGGAGAGAAAAAGGGGTTACCTGGGAAGGGATCACTCATGTCGGAGGTCTCAGTCTCCACAAGAAGGTCTATATCCTGCTCACAACCGTCAAGGGGTTTTTCATCGTTTCCAGCGCCTATGGGGGATTCTCCGATCTGGCGGAGAAGATCGTCTCTCATGTCGATCTTACAAGGGTGGAACAAGAGGTCCGTCTGCAGGCCGGGCGCTCCCCGTCGGGGATCGCCCATATCGTAATGGCGTGGATCGCGGCCGTGTTCATGGTCGGCATCATCCTGATCAAGATGCTGCCTTTTATGGCATGAAACAATCATGACGGCCCACCGTCACAAAGGGGGATGAAAATCTTCCCCAACCCTTCTTTTTCAAAGGAGGGGATTCCATCTCCTTCCAGGGGAGGGGGAAATTTCTTTTTTACGGGAGCGGCAGGGTTGCTCACATAAAAAGTCGGTAAAACGAGAGCTTTGAAATTACTCCTGAAATTCGGCAAATCGTCATTCCTGCGAATCCCGTATCAGGGTCCGGGACAGGCGCAGGAATCCAGTTATTTTTCGGGGACAGATTTGAAATCTGTCCCCGAGTTCCCGCCTGCGCGGGAATGACAAAGTGGGGGTATTTTCAAAGCTCTCGAAACATCAATCTGGCGAAAGGAATCCGCTGATTTATGGCTCTGAACAGGCAGCAATCCGTCGTTGATCCGGCGGCGCGGGAGAGGCGGTCGACCCCGGCCGCCGTAGCGGAAGAAGTTCTGGAAAAGAAACTTGAGGACATCACCACCATCCTGTGCAAGGCGGAAACGGATAAAAGCCGGATCTATGAAGAGATTATGGCGATGGTGGAGAGGAGTCTCGTCCGGATCGCCCTCCGGCGGTCTCATAACGTGAAGAGCGCCGCCGCCTATCTGGGGATCAACCGGAACACCTTTCAGAAGAAGATGGCCACCCTGGGCATCAATCACGATCCGGAGTGATGGAAAGGCCGGACGAACGGGACGAACGGGGACATGATGCCGCATCGTGTCCCCGTTAGCGGGACAGATTTGGAATCTGTCCCCCAGCGTCTCCTGGGGAAAATGGACGAAAAACAGGCGAAGAGAGAAAAATCGATGACCCATATGAAGCTCGCGGAACCGGTGGAAAGACTCCTGGCCAGGGGCGTTCGGATTCCTAATCCCTTTTCCGTCGATGTCGGCGAAGAGATTGATCCGGAACGCATTTCAACGAACGGGGTTGTTTTGTACACGGGGACGAAGATCTCCGGGGCGAAAACCCTGATCTCGTCGGGAGCGAAACTGGGCTTCGAAGCACCGGTTGCCGTTGCGGATTGCCGGCTTGGCCGGGGGGTGGAGCTCAAAGGGGGCTTTTTCAAGTCTTCCGTATTCCTGGATCAGGCAAACATGGGGTCCGGCGCCCAGGTTCGGGAGGGGTGCCTTCTCGAGGAGGAGGCGAACGGAAGCCATACCGTCGGCCTGAAACAGACCATCCTCTTTCCCTTTGTCACCTTGGGCAGTCTGATCAACTTCTGCGACGCCTTTCTCGCCGGGGGGACCAGCCGTAAGAACCACAGCGAGGTGGGGAGCTCCTACATCCATTTCAACTACACCCCCAACCAGGACAAAGCGACGGCTTCGCTTCTGGGCGATGTTCCCCGCGGCGTGATGCTGAGGGAGCCCCCGATTTTTCTCGGGGGGCAGGGAGGACTGGTCGGGCCGGCCCGGATCGGGTTTGGGACAGTGATCGCTGCGGGAAGCGTCTGGCGGGGGGATTGCCCCGAGGGGGGAAAACTGCTCCGGAGAGAGGGACAACCGGCCTCCGCGAAGGCCTTTCATCCGGGTCTCTACGGCGACATCCGCAGGCGGGTTACCAACAACGTCCTCTATATTGCGAATCTGTCAGCATTGAGTCAGTGGTACATCCACGTGCGCCGTTCCTTCCCCGGCGATCCGGAGATGGGGGAGGCGCTTTGGAAGGGGGCGATGGAGATCCTGGAGGCGGCCCTGGCGGAGCGGATGGCGCGTTTCAAGGCCCTGGCGGAAAAGATGGGGAAATCGCTGGAACTTGGCGAAAGGTTCCTGCCGGGGAAGATCCGCGGGGATATTCTTCGTCAGCAGCGGGAATTCCGGGAACGGTGGCCGGAGTTGGAGGCCTGCCTGACGGATCGTCAGGAGGACGCAACCGGTCGGGAGGAACGGGACGGATTCCTCGCGAAGCTGGCCCCCATACGGGAGGCGCAGGGGAGCGATTATATCCGGGTGATCCGTTCCCTGGACCGGGATGTCGCTTCTCTCGGGACGCTGTGGCTCCAGCGGGTGGTCGCTGCCGTCGCGGAGAGGGCGCTCGCCTGCGTTCCCTCCTGTCGCGTGTGAGGCCATGACGGGTCGTTTGTTCAGAAACCCGCCGCAATTCCCCACCGCGCAAACAAACGGGGACATGATGCCGCATCGTATCCTCGTAAGTGGGGACAGATTTCAAATCTGTCCCCCTGGACGGGAAGGGGAGATGTGTGTCTGCTGAACACGCCACGCTGAGGCTTTGCCGGAAAATCGTCCATTTTCTTATGGACTGCAAGCTCCATTTCGGGTGCGACCCACAACGGGTTGAGGCGCCGGCGTTGATCCTCTTTCCCCATCGTCCGGCGACCCTTTGCTGCGGCCTCGCCGGTATTCTGACCCTTCGCCGAAAGACCCAGCCCGCTGTGGCGGGCGTCGACCTGTCCATCCTCTTTGCCCGGGCGGTGGAAAAGAATCTGCCGGCGCTCCTCCACGGCACGATTCCCTCAACCGCGTATCTGGGCGGGATCCCGACTCAGGAGACGATGGAGCGGGAACTTCTCCGCATGAAGGGGGAAGAGGCCTTCGGGAAAATTTTCTATAATGACGGAGAGGTGCGCCGTCTGACCTTTCTTTCCGAGAAAATGAAAGCATTTCTTACGGACGAGGATAGGCTGTTGGAGGAGCAGGCGGGGCGGATTTCGACGGCCGATCTGGAGGCCGTCAACCATAGCCTGATCCTGCTCCGGGACCTCATCTGGGGGATAGAGAAGGATATCCTCGACAACATCGGACGGATCTGCCGCCTGGCCGGGGTGGAGAGTTCGGCCGGCGTGGCGCCGGAGGCCCTGCCGAAATACCGGAAAATGAACTTTCTGCTGAACGGTCTGGACCGTCTGGAGGTCCGGGGTCGGGATTCGGCGGGGATACAGATCTCCTTCGTTGCGGCGGATGCCGGGACCCTCGGCGGGATCATGAACGGTCTTCGGGAAAACGGGCTCGGCGAGGAGCTGGACCGGCGGATGGCGGCGGGGGATCTTAACGACGGCTCGATTACCTGTTCGGTTGTGGGGACAGATTTCAAATCTGTCCCCCGCACGGCGAAATCTGTCCCCGCAACCGGCGGCCGGACGCTCTCCTTCACTTACAAAACCGCCGAGATCATCGGGGAGCTGGGCCGGAACGTCCGGGAACTGAGAAAGCGGATCACCGAAGACCGCCTGTTCCATGCCTTTGCTCGTCTCCCGGTGGCCTTCGAGACCGCCTTCACCCACACCCGCTGGGCGTCCGTCGGATCGATCACAGAGGAGAACTGTCATCCCATCGGAAACTTTACGATTTCATCAGAAAAAATCGCCGCTGGCGAGAATTACGGGGACATGATGCCGCATCGTGTCCCCGTAAGCGCGGAGACAGATTTCAAATCTGTCCCCTTGGGTTCCCGGGAGAAGCATTATCCCGCCTACGGGAAGGGTCCCTGGACCATCCATGTGGTCCTGAACGGCGACATCGACAACTACCAGACGCTCCGGGAGGCCCTCGAAGCGGAAGGGATGTCGATCGCGCCGGAGGTGACGACGGATACGAAGATCATCCCGCTCCGGATCGAAAAATACCTGCTGGCGGGCCGGAATCTGATCGAGGCTTTCCGGCGCGCCGTGGGCGATTTCGAAGGGTCTCATGCCATTGCCATGACCAGCAATGTCGAACCGGGCAAGATTTTTCTGGCCCTGAAAGGGAGTGGCCAGTCGATTTACATCGGGATCACCACCGACCGGTATCTCTTCTCCTCGGAGCTCTACGGCCTGGTGGAGGAGACCCCCTTCTTCATCAAGATGGACGGAGAGAGGCCTGCCCTTCCGGAGAAGCCGGAGAGTACGGGACAGATCGCCATCCTGGATCAGGATGCCCCGGGGGGGGCGGCCGGCATCCGGGGGCTCTTCTATGACGGGACGCCGCTTCCGTTTAGCGAAGACGCGGTGAAGCGGGCGGAGATCACCACAAGGGACATCGACCGCGGCGACTACCCCCACTACTTCCTCAAGGAGATCACCGAATCGGCCCTGTCGGTCCGGAAGACCCTCCGCGGCAAATACCGGATCGAGCAGAACGGGAGCACGGAACGGGCCCTCTTCAATCTCGGCCCGGACATAGTCCCGGAGAGGGTCCTGGAGGCCCTCCGCAGCAAAAAGATCCGGCGGATCGCCGTGATCGGTCACGGGACGGCGGCCGTCGCCGGGAGCGCCGTGGCCGACGCAATGGAGGTGTACCTCCGGGGAAGCGGGATCCTTGTGGAAGCCCGGATCGCCTCCGAATTGAGCGGCTTCTGCCTGGAGAACGACTTGGGCGATACCCTGATCATACCGATCACCCA